>Ga0316209_1001133_pt1 | contig 31434 bp, 20 predicted proteins | sample 6monopyrite_MG_FD_204945 | JGI IMG/M metagenome (GOLD analysis project Ga0316209, IMG submission 204945) | Microbial mat bacterial communities from mineral coupon in-situ incubated in ocean water Damariscotta River, Maine, United States -... | ecosystem: Environmental > Aquatic > Marine >...
CATTGCCCAATCCAGTTCCTTGCGGTGCATAAAGAAATGCGACCGGACGGTTTGGGATGGTGCCACTAAGGCTCATGGTTGCTGCTTGTCCGCGGAACAGTTCATCGACCTCCAGAGGTGGACCAGCAAGAACGGTAATGCGCTGGTTCGCACTCGTTCGACCAAGATAAGTGAGGCTTCCATCGGACCATTCGACGCGCACTTCATCCACCTTCTGCGCTTGAGCAAGGCCCAAGTGAAGCAGTGGCTCGTGGGTGCCTTGGTAACTCGAGGCATTGTCGACGTGACGCAAACGCCACTCCGATCCAATGCGCAAGTAAACCATGACGCCAATCCCGCCAGGTGCGATGTTGTCGTTCGCGCTGGTGTCAAAATCCAACTGCAACCAGTTGCCATCGTTGCTGCCGCTATCGTTGCGGTACAAGCGTACTTGGCCGTGATTGGAAAGTAGGACCAGGTCGTTGTCGCCATCGCGATCGTAATCAAAACGCAGAAGTGTGCGTCCCTGACCTGGATCAGTCATGCCAGCAGCTACCGCTTGTTCGTTGTAGGTTCCGTCTTGCTGGTTGATAAACAGGCGAGTGGGAGTGTTCGCGCGTAGTCCAGTCCAGCCGTTTGCAGCGGCAATGTCGAGCCAACCATCGTTGTTCGCGTCAATCGCAGCTGGTCCCCAGCCCCAGTCAGCATCGGCCACGCCAGCGCTGAGGGAATCGTCAGTGAATACCAGGTCACCTTGGTTATGCAGCAGAATGTTGCCTGGAATGGGGTTGATTGCAGAGGCGTAGATATCGAGCAACAGGTTGTTGTCGAAGTCTGCGAATGCGCTACCCATACCGTTAATGACGTTGAACTGGGGTGGTTCAACCGCCATGGACGTAAAGGTGGTGTCACCCTGATTCTCGAACAGGCGACTGCCGCCCCAATCCGCAATACACACGATTTCTGGGTAGACGTCGTCGTTTAGGTTGACGATACCACCCGCAAAGCCCATGGCCTGCACTGCATCGGCGCCACAAATTTGAGTGACGTCGAGGAAGGTGCCATCGTTTTGGTTTTGGAACAAAACGTTGGAGCGACCGGTGAATTGTTGGCCGGAACAAACGTAGAGATCCAGGTCGCCATCGCAGTCGTAATCGCCAAAGAAGGCGCTACTGCCGACTGCAATGGAGTTCTGCGTGGAGTTCACCCCAGCTGCAACTGCGACTTCCGAGAAGCCAGTGCCGCCATCGTTGTGATAAAGGCGGTGCATACCAACCATCGCTGGGCCAGATGCAAGACCAAGACTACTCACGAAGATATCGATGTAGCCATCATTGTCATAGTCTGCGGCCGCGGCGCCAAAGCCGTGGTGGGCGACATCGACACCCCAGGCGGTTGCTTCGTCGGTGAAGGTGCCATCGCCATTGTTGATGTACAACGCGTCTGGACGACCGCCGCCACCGAGCAGGAATAAATCAGGCCAGCCGTCGCGATTGAAGTCACCGACGGTGCCGCCGGCATTCATGTCCGCCAACATTCCCATGAGATTGGGATCGGTGTCATGAACGAAGGCTAGGCCAGCAGGCCCACTTTGGTCCGGGAATTGGATTTGTCCAGTTGCAGCCATCGGGAACACGACGGCAAGCACCAGCGACAAACAGGAGAATTGCACACAGCGGGGGCTGGTGTATTTCATGAAAGATCGCCCGTTAGGGTTCGGGTTAGGGGGGATGCAGCTTAGGGAGGCTAACATTCGACACTAACACCAATATGGCCATCTCAGGGGCCAATCAGGCGAAATATAGAAGACGGAAACGTTCTAAATGGCTTGAAACACGGGTTTTCGGGGGTTTCATGGTTTTAACCCCGGTCTGCCAGCCCCTCGTTTAGTCCGAGGCGCGAAGAGACTTTGCCCATCCACGGATTTTCTCGCTTTGGGTATCTTGGTCCTGGGGGAGAATCCAGCGCATCGTCAGAAAATGGTCAAGACTGAGGTCAATCAGCGCATGTAAAAGAGATGGGGTGGTTGAGATCCGCCCAGCGCGAGGGTCGCCCCATGCCTCAGCCTGCGCATCATCCTTGGCAAAGGGTAGAAAAGAGCCGTAAAAGTCGGTCAGCGCTTGGCTCCCGTCAGGCCGCAGAACGTCGACCTGGTAGGGAAGAAAGGTGCCGACTGCGAACCAAGTTTCCAAGGTTCCGACCCCACTGATTTCATTGCCGTCGCCATCGACCTGCGGCACTAAGATTGGAAAACTTGCGCCAAGAAGAGGAGGTTGGAGGCTGACGATGCCCTGTTTCCACTGCGGTCCATAGTCGGCGCGATACGCTTGTTCCGCTACCGTCGGTTTTTTGAGACCACGGATTTTGGGTAGTGCGTAATCTTCAAGTGAAACCAAAGTGTTGCGTGCGATGGTCGGGATTTGGCTATCCGGTGGAGCGATGTCGGATTCCACCCAATCGAATAAGGCCATCAGCAAAGCGCGGTAGGGCACCAAGTTGTTCACCGGACTTCCTTGAAAGTGAGGCACATCTTTTGCATCTTGAATCGCACTGCGCGTGGCGCCGCGCGGCCAGCCAATCGGGAAATGTTGGGCGCCACCAATATGAAAGAGGCGTTCGTTGGCGATCGGCGCTATATCCGATTCTCCATCGACGGAGGAGTGGATTAATGCCGCCGCCCGACCCCAATATTCATAGCCAGTGTTGATTTGAAAAACCTTAGGCAAAGTGTCTGATGCCGTGCCCAACGCATAAAGCCCGTCGGAGATGCCAGTGATGGGATCGGTTTGCGTGGCGCTGGTGAAGGGGAATAGATCGGTGGGGTAGAAGAAGGCGGAGTTTTGGTGTGCATCGCGCGATGGCTGGCCAAAACGATGATTGAAAGACCCGCGCCCAGCACCTGCGGTGAGGATGAACATGCCATCGAAGGCGCGCTGGCCGTCGCCGAGGTTGTTGAAGTCCTGGTAGAGGAAGTGGCGCAGGAAGCGCCCAGTCTGTGAAATACCGACCGCGATGGTGTGGCGTACAGGATATGGGCAAGCGTTTTCATCTTTGAGGTAGCCGGCGAACTGCGCCATGGCAGCGGGGCCAAGGCCAAGAATCCACGGATCCTCAGCGGTGTAAACCAACTCGTAGATAAAGTTGGCATCGAAGTGACCGCGGATGTTTGCGTTGTCGAAACTCCAACTTTCGCGGTCGACGACTTCACGTTTTGCATCGCGGCTTGGGCGTTTGCTGAGCACGGCACTAGCTTCGGTTCCGGGTGCTGGTAAGTAGGGGATATGCCCACGATGCGAAATCTCCAATTCAGTTTGCGCCTGATGCAGTGACCAATCTGCGCGCACGAATCCACGGATGGGGGTGCCGTCAGGGTTCTTTGCGCGTGGTACTTGCAGGCGTAGTTGGTCCGGGCGATCGGGCACATCGGCCTGCCAGCCGAGCCACACCAAAGTAGTGCCGCGATTCATCAAAAGTCCGTCGCCAAAATCCTCAGCGGTTATGGGGTTTGCACCACCACGTCCGTTACAAAAATAGCGCAAGCTCGCTTTGCCGCCACGATTGCTCACTTCCATGAAAGCTGTCCCGCCATTTTCCGGGCGCTGCAAGGGGCGCAGAATCATCAGGTCGGCAATTGCCTCCACATGCCCATCTTCGGTTAATGGCGCGAGTTCTAAATCCACCACCTGCTGGAGCAAGGGGTCCGCCGGGTCAAAGTGAAACACCACTTCTCCAACGATGCGTTCATAACTTCCAGCATCGCCAAAGGCTGCTCCTTCCAACAAGGTGGTTCTTTCTTCAACCCTCACCTCCGCTATGGAATGTGCATGCGTCGTACTTTGAAAGGCCAGGAGTATCAGTGACAACATGGACCCAGCATAGGCGCGCGGGCGTTCTATCTGCTGCGCTTCGATTTCAACTAAGCTAAGAGACTGCAACCTCTCCGTATGACTGTCACTCGCTCCAAAGCAAAATTCCTATTCGCCCTGGCATGGCCTTTGGCTTTCGCCTCGGCGCTGCTTTTTGAGCCTATCCCGCAAGACCCAAGTTTCTTCGATTTCGCAGCGAGTGGGCGCGGGCTTGGCAACTTTCACTTTTGGAACGTCATCACCAATTTCGCGTTCTTGTGGGTTGGCTTGGTCGGAATTGAAAAAATGATCTCGTTAGGCATTTGGAAAAACGCCATGGCAGAAACCATTTTCTTCTTTGGGGTTTTACTGACGGCCTTCGGCTCGGCCTATTTCCATTACGCACCGGACATGCACACTTTGGTGTGGGATCGTTTGCCGATGACGATGGGATTTATGGCCTTCTATTTAGCCATGATTGACCGTTGCTTTCAAGTCTCGCTTGCCCGACGCTGGCTTCCATTCATGGTTGGAATCGGATTGTGGACGGTGCTTCATTGGGCTCGAACCGAAGCTGCAGGAGAAGGCGACTTACGTTTTTATGCCATCGTCCAGTTTTTGCCTTTGATCCTAATCCCAATCATGCTTTTGTGCTGGCCGCCCAAGAATGTAAAGCCTCTATGGTGCATGCTCGGTCTCTATGCCTTGGCCAAGGTCTGCGAACACTTCGACCATGAGCTTGCGTCTTGGCTTCCACTTTCACTAACCGGCCACGCACTAAAACACTTATGCGCGGCTGCAGCAGCTTGGTGTTTTCTGTTGGCGCCACCTAAGGCGATTCCATCTTCTGCACCGACACCATCGGCACCCAAACTTTAGTTTTGGAAGTCTGGATTAAAACTCCATCTTCATCGACCCCCAACAGGGTTCCTATTACCGGCAGGTGGTTGCCGCTGTGCACATGGGTGGTGATAGTGACCGAGTTGCTCACCAGGTTTGAGAACCTGTTCTTTTGCCTTGCATCCTCCTGAGCAGAGGATGGATTTGCGAAGACACCGAGCAGTAGAATCGCGGAGATGGAAAGGAATGCCGTAAGAGTCTTGCGCCTTATGTTTGTGTTTTTTCAATCCAAAATAGGTCGCAGGACGATGTTGCGAAATTCAATTACCGCACCTTCCGATTGAAGGGCTATGGGGCCCGACCAATGTGCTGCCCAGGTTGCAGTGTTTTGAAGGGCACCATTTACCTCTAAGCTGATGTGACTTCCGCGCACACGAATGCGGTAATGGTTCCATTCACCTAGCGGTTTCTCGTTGCTTGGTTGCATTTTTACCGTGTGTCGCCCGGAAGTACGTGCGGCATCTACTTGCAGAGGGAAAGCATCGATGTTCCAGATATCGCCAGCATTTCCGGATTGAAGTTGCGCTTCAATGCTTTGCGGCCAAACCTTATGCGGCTCTTGCACACGCAAAAGCACCCCGGAGTTGCCTGGTCCAGTGGCGGGGTCACCGCGCCAATCTAGTTCGATTTCAAAATCTGTATAGGCTTCTTGGGTGTACATGTAGCCGATGGGATTGCCTTCGCAGCGAAGAACACCATCCGTCACACTCCAGACTGAGTTCGGGTCCGTGCCATCTGGCAGTTGGAAATCCCAACCGCTGAGGTCTTTGCCGTTAAATAACTCAATCGGCGCACCAAAGTTCGGCTCTGCATTTTGAGTCGCAGTGAGGAAACTGACGATGTCTGCAAGGTCCTGCGCGCTTAAGCCGACCGAATGAGCCGGAGGCATGACCGATGTCTCTTGATGCACTCGTGAAGCGACATCGCTGGCTTCAAACACCTGACGTGCACCTGTGGAATCTCGCAGCACAATGCGCTCGCCGTCTGCAAGGATGGCGCCGGCAAAGTGCCGTCCATCTTTTAACGAGAACACCCAAGTGTCATAGCCGAATGCGATGGATGCACTTGGCGCCACCAAGGCATCTATAAGTCCGCGTCGCCCAAGCTTTTGTTGAATGACGCTTAGGTCAGGACCAATGCTGCCGCCGAGTTCTTCATAACTATGACAGGCGAAGCATGTGCCGCGTCCACGGAAAAGTTCTTGGCCGCGGAAGCTATCGCCGGGAAGCGCGGCCAGCTCATCGAGAGATGGGTAGTTGGATTGCGATGGGAAGACCTCCGATGCAAGGGCGCGCACGGAGAGGTCGGCATGCTTGCGCAACATCGGCTCGACGGATTTAAGGATGTTGGCTGGAAGGTGTTCCGCTTTGGCCTGCTGGAGAAGGAATATGGCGCCACTGGTGTCCTGTGCCAGAGTTTTTGCAGCATCAAGATCCCCGTTGACCGCAGCCCGTTCTCGCTGGGCAACCGCCTCAGCATCGCGGCTGCGTTCGACGTGAATCGAAAAGCGCAGAGATGTCTGATTGTTTTGCGAGGTGCCTTGATCATCTGCAGCACATGCGCCGACCAAACGAGTTGCGCCTGGCGGAACCTGTAGCGCAATACGCGATGGCGCGTGGGTGCCAATGCCGATGGCGTATTCGGCACCGCCGATTTGCAGCGCTCCGCCAACGCAGTTCGCATTTTTGCGCACCGAGCCCCAGCCTGCTTCGGCCTCAATCCAAGTCGCGGCATTCACCGAGAGGGTGCCATCAGCGGTCTCGAAACGTAAATCCAGCCAATCCCCCCAATCGCAGGAATTACCATCGCCGTTGTCATCGACTACAAGCCAAATCACTTCGGCGCGGTCGAGATTTATGTCAATGGAGGAGGTGGTTGCATCGCGGATGACCTCGCTTTGCCAAGAAAGTTCGGCCTTTTCAAAATCACCGGCTAGGGCATCGCTGAGGTCAAAGTTGCGCCAATCATTCTCACTCCGATGACGCACCCAGAAACCAGACATCTCGCGGAGATCTTGCGGACCACTTAATGCGAACAGCAACATGGCATCGGCGGCTTCGCGGTGGGGCATAAATGCGATCGCATCGATGGCTCGCAGGCGCAAGGCTTTGGCGTGGCGCGCATCGTTGGCGTAGGCCGTTAGCCAGGTTAAGGATTCCGGAGGATGCAAACGCCAAACTAATGGGAGGCGGGTGTCATCGTCGGTGTCCGCAGTAAGGATTTTGGTGAACAAGGACGATGCCTTGCCATCTGCGCCGAGCCCCAGGCATTCGAGGTAGACGCGATCATCGAGTGGGCCTTGTAGGGCGAAATCCATCCACAGTTGCTCCACATCTTCGCCTTCTGCGTCGCGCATCGATGCAGCGACACGTGCGCGGACGTAAGGGGAGGGATCGTTTTTGAGTTTGGCCGCGAAGTCTAGGGAGAAACCATGCTTTTGAAACCACGCGCGATAAGCTGTGACGCGCAAACGCTCGGAACTCATGTTGGAGCTAAGGGTGTCGTTGAGGAAGGCGCTGAACTCAGGATCATTGGATCGATTCCAAATGTCTTTCGCCATACCTGCTTGAATCCTTAGGCCAAGATTTGGAATATGAATGGTGTCGTTTTCATCGATAGATTTCCTTCGCGCATCCACGGATGCTTGCGTTTCGGAGATGCGAATAATGCGGCCATAAGCTTCGGCGTCGCCAGCCTGATGCCCGCCGACTCCTGGATCAAACCAATCGGCTACGTAAATCGAACCGTCGGGTGCTACGGCAACATCGCTCGGGCGGAACCAATGGCCACGGTCTCCAGTGACATCGTACGCCGGTTGAATGAGAATGCCTTCTTCAAGTTCCAATGCGGCGCCTTGCACGGTGGGCCGGTGGGTGAAAACTAAAGAACGTCCGGCATCTGCGTTGAGAATGGTGCCGAAGAGTTCCGGGAAAGCAAGGCCCTCATAAACTGTCACGCCGGTTGGTCCACCCGCACCATTTGGCGTACCCAGAGGCATCACTCCAGGATCTTCTTGATGCCAATGCGCACTCAAGATTTCTTGGTCCGGACGACGGTCGGCGCGCCAGAAACGGCTGCCATCGGCACTGAAGTAACCATAGTTACCGCCTTCCACGATCGAAACCGTACGACATCCGCGATTGCCGTCGTCGTCGTTATCGGAAACGAAGACATCGCCGAAACTATCGACTGCCGCTTCGTAATCATTACGAAAGTTATGCGCGATGATTTGTAATCCACTTCCGTCAGCGTGCATGCGGCCAATCAAGCCGCCAGTCCAAATGCGGCCATCGTCGGATACTAATCCAGGATGATTGTCCGCAGTAAACTGTCCGCCGCCGCGATAACTCGAACCACTGCGTAAGTGGAAGCCATCTTTGTCGGTGACTATGTGTGGACCGGCATTTCCCACTGCAAAAAGTAAATCTCCATTCGGCATTTCCACGAAGGAGTGCAATCCATGGTCGTGGTCGGGGCCGCCAAAACCCGTGAGCAAGGTGGTGCGGGTGTCAGCCTTTAAGTCGCCATCGGTATCGCGATATTCATAAAGATTGGGCGAGCAACTGACTAAAACTCGGTCTTCCAAAACGCAAATCCCAAGTGGGGAGGTGAGGTCCACGTCTTGCACAAAAACCGTGCTCTTATCAGCCTTGCCATCGCCATTGGTGTCTTCCAAAACCACCACGCGGTCTCCCTTTGGAAAGTGCTTGCCGGGATTACGGCCATCCCACTGCCGATAGTTCACTGCTTCCGTAACCCACAATCGCCCCTTGGCATCAAAGGCGATGGCGGTCGGGTTGTACATAAGTGGCGACTCCGCCCACAAACTCGCCGCCATGCCATCGAGTAGTTCAAATTGATCGCTTACATCGTTCGAAGGGGTTTGAGCAAGCAGCAGCAGGGTTAGGGCCAGGGACATACTCGCAGAGTAGCAGAGGAAGCTTGCAGCGAGCCGGAGCCTCCACGCGTGATTAAAATGGGACGATGCTTTTTTCACGACCATGCGCGTTGGGTCTGATTTCCGTTTTGCTGCTGGGTTGTACTGCACAGGAGCAGGCGGAATCGGTTCGCCCTAACATCATTTTGATTGTGGCCGATGACCTCGGTTACGGCGACCTTGGAAGTTATGGGCAGGAGAAAATTCGGACTCCGCATTTAGATCGCATGGCTGCGGAAGGCATGCGCTTTACCGATTTCTATGCGGGGTCGCCGGTTTGTGCGCCGTCGCGTTGCACGTTAATGACCGGTTTGCATCCGGGACATGCTTATGTGCGCGACAACTGGGAAGCTGGTGGTTGGGGCGAGTTCGATGCCGAAGGCCAGCTGCCTTTGCAAACAGGTACCGAGACTTTGTCTTTGCGTTTACAGCAGGCAGGTTATGCGACTGCTTGTATTGGTAAGTGGGGGTTGGGTGGTCCTGAATCCACGGGATTGCCGAATGCGCAAGGCTTTGACCACTTTTACGGCTATCTCTGTCAGCGCCAGGCGCACAATTATTATCCCACGCACTTATGGCGTGACGGCGAGCGCGAGGAGTTGGAGGGCAATGTGTGGAAGAACTTGACCGGCAAACATTATGCGCATGATTTAATGACGGACGATGCCTTGGCTTGGGTTGAAACGCAAAACGAAGCATCGGAACAGCCGTTTTTCTTGCTGTTGACCTACACCGTTCCACACTTGGCTTTACAGGTGCCAGAAGATTCGATGGAACCGTACATCGGGACTTGGGAGGACCCGCCTTACGATGGCAAAAAGGGATATCTTCCGCATGAACATCCACGTGCGGCTTATGCCGGCATGGTGTCGCGCATGGATCGGGACATCGGACGCTTGTTGGACTTACTGGATTCCATGGGTGCCGATGAAAATACTTTAGTCATCTTTACATCGGACAATGGCGCGACTTATGACATCGGCGGTGCGCATTCGGAATTCTTCGAGAGCAATGGTGCCTTGCGTGGTGCAAAAGGCAGCGTTTATGAAGGTGGTATTCGCGTGCCGATGATCGCGCGCTGGCCGGGCAGGGTGCCAGCTGGAGAGGTGAGTGATACGGTGTCCGCTTTTTGGGATTTCCTGCCCACACTTCTGGAGGTGGCCGCCGCACCTGCACCGCAACGCACCGATGGAGTGAGTTTGCTCCCGACGCTTCAAGGGGAGGCGGTTACATCGGAGCAGGAACGCGTGCTTTATTGGGAGTTCCCGGCTTATGGAAGTCAACAAGCCTTACGTCAGGGCGATTGGATTTTGCTGCGCCGCGGTTTGAAGAAGGGGGACACGGCACCGGAGTTGTACAACTTGCGCGATGACCTCAGCCAGCAACATGATTTGGCATCGGAGCAACCGGAGCGGGTGGCCGCCATGTTGGAGTTGATGGCATTGGAGCATGAACCGTCGGTAGAGTTTCCGCTGCCGGGTGTGGACGACTAAATTTCCACCGGCTCCATGTCCGACGGCATCTCTGCAAGTTCGTCGGCTGTGAGCATGGCATAAATCTCGACTAAGTTGCCGCCCGGATCGCGCAACCAGAATTCATGCAGTGGCATATTGCGCCAAGTGGTGCGGGCTGGTTTTTCGATGCTGAAGCCAGCGCTGACCGCGCGTTCTTGGCAGGCGAGGACATCGGCTTTGCACTTCACACCGATGCCAAGGTGGTACATGGTGTCCTGATGTAGCTCCATACCATCATCGACGAGGAAGACTAAGCGGTTGTTGAGGCGTGCATCGTCGAATACCACAAAACGGTCGGTCCAATAACTCGGCTCCAGCGCAAACAGCCAACTGTAAAAGCGCGCGGTTGCAGCAAGGTCGGGAGTGCGAATGCTGAGATGAAATTCAGAAGGCTCGGCGCCGGATGAGGGGACATCGCGCATGGCCGCTAGGATTTCTAAACGTTTTTGGATGCGTTCACGAGCAACACAGAAATGTTCGAGGCGCTCGGCATCGGTGAGGTTCTCGTTTTTGCGATCGGGATCAGGGATAGGCCAGTGCAAGCGTTTTGCATCACCCAAAAACAACGGACAAACTTCCTCAGCGCATAAGGTAATCACTAAATCAACCGTGGCAGGATCCACATCCTGTACCGAGGTGGAGCTGTGAGCTGCTAGGGAAACATCGACCGCGGCCATAGCCTGAATGGCAAAGGGGTTGACTCGGCTTGGTGCACTTCCAGCAGACTGCACTACTACAGAATCGCCGAATAACTGGCGCGCAAGGCCTTCCGCCATTTGACTGCGCGCGGAGTTGGCAACGCAAAGGAAGAGGATGTTTTGGAATTGCATGGCAGAGGAAACCGTTAGGCCGGTGTCGGGGTGAACCAGCGTTGGCGCAGCATAAAGGAAACGCGGACCATGAGAATCAACACCGGAACTTCCACCAAAGGACCAATCACTGCGGCGAAGGCCACCCCGGAATCAATGCCGAAGACCGCAATCGCAACTGCAATCGCGAGTTCAAAGTTATTTCCTGAAGCTGTAAATGCAAGGGTGGCTGAACGCTCATAATCGGCGCCCGCGCGTTTCGCCATCCAGAAACTAGATAAGAACATGATTACGAAATAAAGGCTTAGCGGAATCGCAATGGTGATGACATCGAGTGGCAGGTCGACGATCATTTGTCCCTTCATGCTGAACATGACCATGATGGTGAATAGTAATGCGATTAAGGTAATCGGCGAAATACGTGGTAGGAAAACATTTTCATACCAGGCATCGCCTTTGGCTTTACGCAGGATTCTCCGGGTGAAATAACCCGCAGTAAACGGGACTCCTAGGTAAAGCAACACGCTTTGGAAAACTTCGACTATGGAAATGTCTAAGGCCGTGGCGTCTAATCCGCACCATGGAGCCACGATGCAAAGGAAGAACCATGCGTAGAAACTATAAGTAAGGACCTGGAAAATGGAGTTAAACGCCACTAAGCCAGCGCAATACTCGCGGTTGCCATGGGCCAAGTCATTCCAAACTAAAACCATGGCAATGCATCGTGCCAGGCCAACTAAGATGAGCCCCACCATGTACTCCGGTTGATCACGCAGGAATAGCAGCGCAAGTGCGAACATGAGTACAGGCCCGACTAACCAATTCTGCAGCAAGCTTAGGCCAAGAATACGTTTGTCGCGAAACACTCGACCGAGTTCTTCGTAGCGCACCTTGGCGAGCGGCGGCCACATCATAAGAATCAAACCGATGGCAAGAGGAATGTTGGTCGTGCCGACATCAAAGCGGTGCAATTGCACGGTGCTTTCCGGCCAGAGATATCCAAGGCCAACACCGGCACCCATGGCCAAGAAAATCCACAAGGTGAGCCAGCGGTCCAAAAAGGACAAGTGTGTAGGTTGAGTTCGATTCACAGAAGTTCTCCAAAGAGGGCCGCAAAAGTTTTCCGCGTGCCTGGGTTGATGCAGTAACAGCGTCGCGGGCCATCGACCTCGCCTTGAATCCATCCAGACTCTTTCAAAAGTTTGAGATGTTGGCTCACGGTCGAGGCCGCCAATCCAACTTCAGCCTGTAAATCGCCAGCAATACAGCTCTGATGAGCCAACAAGACCCGCAAGATGCGTACTCGGGATGGATTGCCGAGCGCCTTTGCCAAACGAGCTAGCTCCAACTCTTCCGCGGGTTTGGCGGCGAGCTTGGGGAGCATGGTCTCGAGGCAGCAATTGGGGTCGGACGAGCTATTTCGCATTTCGGCAAAATACGAAATAAGGAAGGATTATGCAAGCGGGTAAACTCCATTCCTCGTTTTCCATGAAAATCTCCGCCCTCCTGACTCCTGTCCTGCTTGCCAGCACTCTTTTGGCGCAGGAAAACGCTCCCGAATCTGCCAAGCCCTCGATTCCTGATCCGGTGGTGGTTCAAACCGACCATGAAGGCACCTTTCACGGGGTTTCGGTCGCGTACGAAGCGATTGCCGGTGAAACCTATTTACAGGATGACGATGGCAACCCAACCGCCACGATTTTTTCCACCTCCTACATCATGAAAGATGTGGAAGATCCAACCACACGTGCCGTCACCTTCTTATGGAACGGCGGACCTGGTTCGGCATCGGTGTGGTTGCACATGGGCGCTTTTGGTCCAGTGCGCGTCGATCTTCCGAGTGATGCACGCGATGACGGCGCTGCGCCTTATTCGCTCATCGCAAATCCAGGGACCTTCCTCGATTTGTCTGACATCGTTTTTATTGATCCAGTCGGAACCGGGTTTAGTCGTCCTCTCGGCGATGCAGAAGGCGATGACTTTTACGGTGTGAAGCAAGATGCGGAATCGATTGCACAGTTCATAAGGCTTTGGTTAAGCGAACACGGGCGCTGGAATTCCCCCAAGTTTATTGGCGGTGAAAGTTATGGCACGACGCGTGCAGCAGCGGTTGCGCGGGAGTTGGAAGCTGGTTTTGATGACGTCGCCCTGAATGGGATTCTGTTGATCTCAACCATTTTGGACTTCAGCATTGAAAACCATTCTGCCGGAAACGAACTTCCGAGTTTAATGCACCTGCCAACTATGGCCGCCACTGCAAAGTATCACGGTAAAGCGGGGGACGGCGTAACGCTGGAAAAATTCGTCCAGCAAGCTCGTGATTATGCGTTGAATGAATACGCGCACGCACTCCTGCAAGGCAACAGCCTTTCCGATAGCGAGCGCCAAGCCGTGCGCAAAAAACTTTCCTCCTTCACTGGATTAAGCGAGGCCTTCCTCGAGCGCAATGACTTGCGTTTGCAGCCAGGTCGCTTTCAAAAGGAGTTGCTCCGCGAACAAGGCCTCACCGTCGGACGATTGGATTCCCGCTACACCGGAGTGGATTTGGATTCTGCCGGAGAACACAGTGATCAAGATCCGTCCTTTTATGGGATCGATGGCGCCTACGCGGTTGCCATCAACCACCACCTGCAAAACAATCTCAAGGTCGACCTCGACCGCCATTACAACATCATTGGTGGGCTCGGAGGCTCATGGGACTGGAAGGTGCCTGGCATTCCGTTCAATTACTTCAACTTGGCGCCGTGGATCGGCCGAGCGATGCGCGAAAACCAGGACCTCGAAGTGTATGTTGCCGCTGGTTACTACGATTTTGCCACGCCATTCTTCGCCGCAGAGTACAGCTTAAATCGCGCGGGCATCGTCACGGAACGCTTGCACTTTTACTATTACGAAGCGGGACACATGATGTACATCCATCATCCTTCTTTGCACAAAATGCAGGATGACATTCACGCCTTTTTAGAAAGCGCGTTAAGTCGCTAAACGAATTCTCCGCCTTGCATCATTTGGCTGAGCACTGCAGCCACTTCTTTCCATTGGTCTGCAAAGGGGGAAGAACGACGCCAGGCAACACCTAGTGCTCGGCCAACTTTTGGGTTCTCAAAGCGCGTAGCGATCAGGTTGGGATGGCTGTTGATTTCGGAGGAAACAGCCATTTGCGGCAAGATGGTGACTCCGTGGCCAGCCTCTACGAGCTTGACCAAGGTGGTGAGTGCCGAAGCGCGGAAATCGCCTAGTTCGTTGGGGCGAATGTCTTGGCATAAGGCCAAGGTGGTCTCACTCAAGCAATGCCCGTCTTCGAGCAACAGAACTTGCTCCTCGCTTAATGCGCCTTGATTCACCGTTTTGCCAGCCGACAGTGGATGACCTCTTTGGGTGAGCAAGAAGAAGGGTTCAAACCCGAACTTTTGTAGTTCAAGATTCCCAAGCTCGCCCTCTAAAGCAAGAATGACAAAATCGAGTTCACCCGCAATGGTGCGCGCAACAATGTCACCGGTTTGCCCTTCTTGCACAACCACCCTTGTCTCTGGAAAGTGAGCCGTTAACCGCGGCAAGAAACCGGGCAAGAGATAGGGCGCAATGGTTGGAATAATACCGACACGAATTTTCGGTGGTAGAAAACCTTCCTCAGCATGAAGCGTCGTCACGATATTTCCTAGCTGCACCATGCCGGGGGCAATCGCTTTTTGAAACTTGCGGCCCGCATGGGTTAAGCGCACTCCTTTAGAATCGCGCTCGAACAGCTGCGTGCCCAAGCCAGTCTCCAATCCTTGAATCAACTGGCTTAGTGCCGGTTGGCTGATTTCGCAGACTTCTGCTGCAATGCGGAAGCTCGCGGCATCTGCGACCGCAAGAAAAGCTTGAAGTTGCCGGGTAGTAGGAAGTTGCATGAAGTCTGAAGAGCCTTATGGTGCTCATAAGGTCGATTTATTGGACGGTATTCGGTCAACAATCCAATATATAGGAACCTAACCAAACTCCCAAGGAGGATTTAGATGTACACAACACTCGGAAAGATTTTCACCATGGGCTTTGTTGCAGTGGCTTGTTCAGTCGCACTGATTGATGATGCCCCAACGCAAGAGCCCGCTCAAGAACCCGCCACTCGTGGTGCCACAAGCTATGGCCCGGTTGCGGGAACTGAGAGTTTCGATTCGGTGATGAAACGCATGGCTGCGGAGAAAGATGCCATCGTCGCTCGCCATCTTGGCTTACTAGAAACGCGTTATGATTTAAGCAATCGCGGCGGTGACGACGTCATGTCGCGTGGAAAGACCGTGCAGTCGGGCGTTCGTGTACGTTTAACGGACGGCACCACATGGGATGGATTGGCTTCCATGTCGGCCGCTGATATCCGGGAGCAGGATTTATTCCCGCAAGGATTCTTGCCGTTGCCGCACGCGAATCACCCGGAAGGGGGCATGTTGTTTCCGCAATATCATATCGATGAAATCAAGGCGCAGACCGGCCGCGACTTGACCCGTTTTGATTTGGATTACGTTATTCCAGACCATTTCCTGCCAGAGTTCCCACCGGCGATTTTCCTTACCACGCGCACTGACCTTGGCGATGTCTCACAAGGCGCAGTAGTCACCACGGAAAACTACTTCGATTTGTTTAATGGCATTTTGAATCCGAAACAGTTGGAGGGATTACGTTTGTTAGTTTCTCCTGTGGCGCAACAACAGTTCAACCTAACTCATGATCGCCGCAGTGCGCGACCAAGCTTGGGGGTGAGTTGTTTTGATTGTCACACCAACGGCCACACCAATGCAGCCACTCACTTGGTCGGTGACATGCGTCCGCAGGAATTCCGTCATCGCTTGGACACCCCAACCCTGCGTGGCGTGAATGTTCAGCGCCTGTTTGGCTCAAAGCGTGCGTTGAAAACGGTGGAGGACTTCACCGAATTCGAGCAGCGTGCAGCATATTTTGATGGTGACCCGGTCATGGCAACCAAGAAAGGAGTAAATGTCCTTGAAAGAGGCAGCCAAGTTCATTTTATGTCTGAATTCGAATCGATTCTTGATTTTCCACCAGCTCCAAAGCTCGGCTGGGACGGCAAGTTGGATCCGAGCCTTGCCACGGAAGCGGAAATGCGCGGCCAAGAACTGTTCTTTGGAAAAGCTAGGTGCGATACCTGTCACAGTGGTTCTTACTACACCGACAATTCCATGCATGACCTGAAGGCGGAGCGTTTCTTTGCGCCACGGCTCATCAACGGCCGTCAAACGGCTGCCGATGGCCCGATTAAAACCTTCCCGTTGCGAGGAATCAAAGAGTCACCACCGTACATGCACGATGGCAGGCTGCTTACTTTGGAAGACACAGTCGAGTTCTTCAATCTGGTGTTGGGAATCCAACTGACCAGCGATGAGAAGTCCGATTTAGTGGCTTTCCTTTTGTGTCTCTAACAGGCGAAGGCTTTTCGGTCACTTGGCGTCGTCGAAACGCCAGGTGACCGGGAAGTCTTTGTTTAGCTCCAAGCCCAACAACTCTGCGCGCAGAAGTTCTATGGGAATAGGGCCGGCATGAAGCACGGCATCGTGGAACTGCTTGTCGGTCCAGTCGCCGTGCTCTACTAATTCGTTTTGCAAAGCGCGGAGCTGCAGACCACCAGTCATGTAGGCGCACTGATAAAGCGGGCCATAGCCGCCTTGAATGCTGCGTCGGACCTCGGCGGTTGCGTTGCGTCGTTCATGGCCCACTTGATCGACTAAAAAGTCCACGCACTCTTCCGGACTCCATTCACCAAGATGAAACTTCAGAGAAAAGATGATGCGTGCACAGCGGTGACTGCGCCAAAACAGCATGCCGATGCGATCTTCCGGGGATTCAGCAAAGTCCATATCCCACAAGCGTAATTCCCAATACAGCGCCCAGCCCTCGACTAAAAAGGGAGTATAAAAAGCACGACGATGTGGATTCCACCGCCGGCTCATGTATCCCTGAAGATGATGCCCTGGAATCAACTCATGGTGCACCGTAGCTTTTGCATAGTGCCGGTTGTTGCCGCGCATAGCCATGATCTTGTCCTCATGTTCCATGCCATCGGTCGGATAAGCGATGGAAATGACCTCACCGCCAGTGAAGTAGGGCGTGTACTTTTGCCGGGCAACACTCATCATGTCCATGCGCCAGACTTGCTTGGCCACATCTGGAATGGTGATGAGATCGCGCTGTTCAAGAAAAGTAATTGCTTCCTCAGCAAGTTCTAGAATCAATTGCGGTTGTTTGCCGGGCTCGACATGTAAGTTCTTCACTTGCTCCTGTGCGGCCTTCCAGTCATCGCCCAGGCCCATTTCCGCGGCGGCCTTTCTACGCTCTTCCTGGCACCAAGCGAACTCGCGCTCGGCAATCTCAATCAGCTCTTCCGGCGAATACGCGATGCGCTCGAACTGCAGTTCCTGCAGCAAAGCTTCTTCACCGATAGGGTCGCCGATGAGTTGTTCTGCATCGTCGGCGTTTAATCCGCCGACCTCAGTACGCAGGAATCTGGCGTACTCCTGGAGTTTAGGCTTCAAGGAATTCCACGGCGCATCACACCACCAAGAGTAGTCTGGTTCATAACCCATGCGGTCTTTATGCCAGCGATCCAGGGCCCAAGTTAAGCGCTCCACTTGCTCCGCCGCACGGTTCGCAACCGATGGCACGACGCTGGGAGTGTTGCTGCGGAAATCGACCATGGTTTTATGGATAGCCTTCGTGGCATCCGCCATGATGGGGGCGGTGACTTCTCCGTCGGGCAAAACACGTAAGGCTTTGTCCTCTAGAAGATGGACCAGGGGCTGTGCAAAAGGAACTAAGGGCAGCGTTTCTTGCAAGCGCTGATATTCCAAGTCCAGCGATGCAAAATCATGCGCAATGAGGTTCTGCAAAAGCAAGAAATCAATCTGATCAGCTTGCTGACGATCCGCGATGAAAACTTTGCTGTGTTCCATGCCAGCGCGCAAAGTGAACCGAGATCGGCGGCTCAAACTCTCGGCGCTCAACGGGATTGCAAATACGCGCGCCATGGCATCGCGGTCGGCGGTGTACTGCGCAATCCTCTCCGCTGGAGATGCGGGCGCAGTTTGTTGGGAGAGCGGTAAGGCTAGGAGCAGCAAGGGGGCAAGCAGCATGCTCAAAGCCTAGCAAATTACGTCTAGGCCGAAGGTGGCGGCGGCGGCGTTACCGGCTTGGAACTGGTGGATTCCATCGACAATCGAGCAGCGCATGCAAGCATGACTAAAGCCTCGAAAGCCCAGTAGCTGTAAAGGGTCATTGCGACTCCACTGGTGAATCCATAGCTGTGTAAACCAACGTTGAGAAGGTTCACTCCCCACCAAGATGCCGAGACTACGACTCCACCAAGCACCGCCAAGTTGGCTAGCCCGCGAGCGCGAATATAACCGCCCATGCGTGCGTGCAGAATGAAGAGCATCCACAAGCAAATCAACAGAGCGCCGTTTTCTTTCGGGTCCCAACCCCAGAAACGTCCCCAGCTATCATTCGCCCAAACGCCACCCATGATGGTGCCGAATAGCGCGAACAATAAGCTGAAACAAACCGTGCCGTAAACCATGCGGTTGATGCTTTTGTAAAACTTTTTGTCGCCTTTGCGCAGGCCAAAGAGCTTGCCGAGCAACCAAACATGCGCAATCGCTGCTGCAAGTAGGCCGCCTGCATAACCAATGGAGATGGTGGTGACGTGAATCGCCAAGTAGTAGTTGGTGTCAAGCACCGCAACTACGGAGCCCATGGTGTCACCCACGGTGGCCACCTCATGGAGTTCATAACGACCAGCAAGGAACATGCCGGCAACGCCCAAGAAGGTGGCGAGGAACACCGCGATCCGTTGTCGAGTGACCCATTCCATGAACAGCGACACCAAGACCACCACAGAGGTGATGAACAAAATGGTGTCATAGAGCGTGACCACTGGCGGGCGTTCACGAATGATGCAGCGCATCACAATGCCAGTAATTGCGAGTCCTAATGCAATGACCACGGAACCGTTTACCCCGAAACGGAGCCAGTTTGCGTTTGGTAGCAAGAACCCAATCGAAGCCAAAATGAACGCAAGTAAGTAAAACACCAAGGAGTTGGTGAACAGATTCCAACTGTAGAGTTTGACCTCTAAGGGGATGTGCTTGTATTCATCGCGCGCTTCGGCTTGGCCAACTAACTCCGTGTGCAAATCCTGCAGGGCAGCTTTGAATGCGGCCGGATCGTTTTTGTTGAACTCCAGCTTTTCAAGTAGCGCGAGCAGAAGAATTTGCTTGCTGACATCGGCCCCTTCACCACGGAAGGACTTCACCAAGACGTCATAGGGTCGCCACCATGTGGTGTTGTCATGGTCGTGGCCATCGTTAATCTTAGCCGGTGGAAACAAAGTGGCTGCGCGATAACTATTGGCCATGCCGATATCGAAGCTGTTGAACAGCGCAGTGGTGGCCAGGTAGGTGGGGGAATCAGGAGCATGCAGTTGTGAGAGCTCCTGCAACTTGGCGGCTTTATCAAGCATCCAATGAAGTCCCGGCTGCTTAGGGCCGAGAATCTCGATTAAAACCGGGTCGCCATCGGTCGGGTAATCTTGACGGCTAAGCACCAATAAACTCGACATGGCCTGGAAAACTGCCAAGTCTTGGGAGAGTTTTAGAACCTGCCGCTGCAAGGAATCTCGATAGGCCGCTTCCACGGTTTTTGCCGCTTCGACTTCGACTTCCAAGGCACCGGCACCGGGCATGAGCTCTTGATAGCTGTACCAATCGCGCTTCTTCTTGCTGTCCAACCCCATAACCGTGAGCACGGCAGCGTCTTGAATGCGGAAGCTTGGATAAGTTTCAGCAAGTTCTGGAAAGAAGAAAACATCTAGCAGCCAACGGTTGTGATCTAGCTTGCTGCCATCTTCGAACTTAAGCGTGCGTTTTCCGTTCAGCGTGAGTAAACGCAAACCAGCATAGCTATCCATAGGTTTGACTCGACCGCCATCCTGCACCGGCAAAGTGCTAAACAACTCTACCGTTTCATCGCTCCAGAATTCCGTGCGCTCATCTCCTTGAGCCGATGCCGAATTCGTAAGAGCGAGCAGCAGAATTAACGGCATAGCCCGAAGTTTGTTTTGACGTTTCACGAACTTGAACAAGTGTTTTCCGAAAGTCAGCAAGAGGCCGAGAGTGATGACCCACAAGCTGTATTCAGGCCATTTGTCAGACGGGTTGTCGGTGACCGAGAACCAAGAGTATTCGCCACCGGCATCTGTGCCATAGCCGGATTGGAACAACACTAATCCTTGGTCGCGCAGGGGTTCATTCATCTCGATCAAGATGGAATGGCTGCCGCGGCTATCGGTGCGAGTGACATTGCTGCGGTAAGCCTTCGCCATGCTCATTCCGGGATACTCTTCTTTGGTGAATTTATCCAGGCGAATCGAAAAGGGCATAGGGTAGGTGGCGCGCCGAAGGTCGATGACAAAGTCGCGCCCTTCGGCATGCACCTTCCACGGGCCCTTTGCTGGGGACCAAAGCAATCCTTTTTGCGAGCTGCCATCGGCAAGAGTCAATGTGGCGTGAATGCCGGCAACGTTTTCGCCATTCTCCTTGGCGAGTGGGCGGGGGAAAAAGCCATAGCCATCGATGACTTCGCCAGCCGCTTCCCACATAGGTCCTTTGGGAAGGACTTCGCAGTTGGGCAGGAATGTGGAAAGGTTTAATGTGAACGGAAGGTTCGCGGCATGGAAGTTGCGTGACGCATCTCCCTGTAAATCGGTGAAGAGTGCATCGTCCAAAACCCACTGTGGGATTTCCACGCCTTTGCCGAGTTCCCAAATGGAGACCTGCCAAAGGTCGCTGCTGACATATTCCTTGGATTCTTGCCCAATGTACAAACGCAGTTGGCCTTCGTTCGAGTTGGTGAGCTTGACCAGGCTCGAAAGGAGCATGACGATGATGCCGAAGTGAATGATGAGCACTCCAAGGTTGCGCATTTGCCATTTGATGCGCACTAAACCGCCCAGGATAAGGTTGACGGTGAGCAAACTCATGACCAATACGCCGCCAGGGAAAAGCGGTAGGCCACCTTGAGTGGTCAGAAACCAGGAGTTGAAAAAAGTCTCCTTAGCTTCGTACAAACCGTGGTTGATTTGAAAGAGAGTGCCAAAAAGGGTCAAGGCGAAAAGGCATAACAGCAGCATGCAGGCCAAGCCATAACTGCCAAAAATCTTCATGATGATTTTCATTACTTCACCTCTTCCAGGTTCGCTGCAAAGGTAAGGAAGGCACCTTTATGTTCTGCGACTTCCGCTTGCGGGCCGACCATTTTGAGGAAGTAGGCCGACTCGCCATTCAGCAATGCCAAACCAAGCAAGGTTTTTTCGTCGAAGGAGGCTTGATCGTCCATGCCGGTGTACTCGCCAACCGCTTCGTGCATGACTGCGGAACCGCCGAGGAAGTCGGCAGTGGGGAGGGCTTCAATCTCCTCAGCGCTTAGAGGGTCTAAACCAAGTTGGCCTTGCCAGCGGTCGAGGTTTGGCGTTAATCCGCCGCCATCGCCGCCGAGCACCACCAAAAAACACTCGGTGTTCTTGCCGACGCGGAAGTTTAAGGCGCACATCATGCGTGGGCCTGCGTCGGACCAACCTTCCGGCACTTGGAAGCGGAAACCATTGGAGGTTATGACTTCGCCGCCTGAGTTTTCGACATTTTCGGTTTCCGCACCTGGTTCTGGTTCCGGCCCGGTTTCTGCATCTGGCTTCGTTTCGGCTTCCGCTTGTTTCGGCTGTTGCGGGGGACTTGGAGCGCCAACGATGTCTTCGCCAAAGTGAATCGAAGCTACAAAGGCAAGGAAGTTGTCATGCTCTGCCTGAAGTAAAGCGGCAGGCCCAGTCATCTTCACAAAAATGGTGGCCTGCGGGGTGGAAACAATCACGCCGGTCAGCGCCCAGTCGTCCTGCGCATCGGTCCCCATGCCGACGAAGCTGCCTTCGACTTGCAATAGGGAAGCGTCGCCGCCGAGTAGCTTCACGATGGGAAGCTCTGCGATTTCTGCACCACTGGCATCTTCCAGTCCGACTTGATTGCGCCAACGATTAAGATTTGCCGCTAGCCCGCCGCCATCGCCACCTAGGACCGACACAAAGCAATCAGCCTTGGCGTGTCCGGCAGGATGCAAGTTAATCAAGCGCATGCGTGTGCCTTGATCCTCGGTCCACCCTTTTGGCAGATCAAAAAGCAATGCATTGCCAATCGGTGCCGATTGCATTTCCGGAGGCTTTGGAGCTTCGAGGTCTTCGCGGCCAAACCGTTGCGCAGAGGTTAACCCCTGGTTGGAATGTTGCGGCACCCAAGCGGCCGTGCGTTGATCGAGAATCTCGACGTTGTCACCTGGGCCACCACAAGCCGAAACGGCGAGGACCAAGGCAGAAAGAGGGACGAACCGGCGATTTTGCATGGAACTGATGTCAAGGCAACGAGGACAGCAAATTGTAACAATCCCAAAACCGTTGGTGTTCCGATTTGATACCTAAACCTCCACTATTGCCTGGGCCTGGATGGAATCCATGAAAAGGGCTAGACTGGCTCCATGTTATTGAAATTCAAAAGTCTGCTTTTTTTGTCTCCCATCGTCCTTTGCGCATCGATTTTCGCTCAGGGGGGGGAAGGTCTTCAGCTCTTGCAACAATGGGATGCGCCGAATCCTGGCGCCGGCTTCGGCTTTCGGTACTCCCCGATTGACGACATCGACGGTGACGGCATGGCCGATATTTTGATCACCGAGGCGAGCGGCATTTTGGGGAATGTTTCCTATATCGTGCATGTTCAATCAGGAGCTAGCGGCGCCCTGATTCGCAGCCACGAAACAGTTGGCGCGCTTGCCGTAACTGACCGCTTTGGCGACAGCCTCGCAGCGCTAGGCGACGTGGATGGTGATGGCGTTTCCGATTATGCGATTGGCGCCCCCTCTGCGCTCATCCCTTCAGGCGTCGGATTCAGCGTCGCCGGCAAGGTTTTTGTGTTCTCCGGTGCTACTGGCGCTCCCGTTTACGAACTCAATAGCCCGTTTTTAGATGCCAACTTTGGCACATCCATCGTTGGCCTTGGCGACCTCGATGGCGACGGCTTTGAAGATTTTGCCGCATCCGGCCCTTCGGCCGATGCCGGCGGTTTCTCGGGCGCAGGGCTTATTCGAATTTACTCCGCTACGGGAGCCACCATCATGGATCTTTCCGGCACTGCATCGGCGGACTCTCTTGGTCAGCACCTTTCCACCGGCGGCGATTTAGATGCCGACGGCACCCAAGACCTACTCGCCGTTTCCGATACGGGAGTGCAAGCCTTCTCACTTGCCACGGGATCCCTGCTTTACTCGTTGGACTGGAAACACGCGCCGATGGCATTCCAAGGGACCACCGCCTTCCTCGATGATTTCGATGGTGACGGTCGCAGTGATTTCCTAGTGTCGGAACCAGGTCAATTTAGTTTGGGCGATGCTTTCCCAGGGCGCGTCTATCTCTATTCGGGCGCCAATGCTTCGTTGCTGCGCATCTTTTCAGGGTTCTCCATAGACGATGGCTATGGAACTGGCCTCGCCTCAGGTGGAGACCTTAATGGAGATGGTGTTACCGATTTCGCCATTGGCGCTCCCTATGCCAACCCGAATCAAGTCGGTAATGGTGGGCTTGCATACTTTTACTCAGGTGCCGATGGCTCTTTGCTGTATCAGTTTTATGGAGATGTCTGGATGAATGCTTTGGGTAATAACTTGAATTGCTCGCATGATTTCGATGGAGACGGACTCGCCGACGCTGTTCTAGGAACTGGGGTTCCAGCCTGGGAAACAGGGTCTCCCGATGGCAGCGTCTCTATCTTCACGCTCGCTAACGTCGATCCCTTCCTCAGTATTTCGCAGGGTTCCGTGGATGCCTCGGTGGGTGGCACGATCAGTTTTGCTTTGGACTTCCCTCCTGCCGCAGGGCCTCATTATCAACTGCTCGCTTCCTTTGATACGGGGGATCCGATTGCTCATGGTGGACTCATGATTCCGTTGAGCCCACAACCATTCTTTGACCAGATGCTGAGGAACCCGCCGTCCAACTTTAGCGCGCCGACTGGCCTGCTAGATGCGAATGGAGACGCCGCCTGCACCCTAACTCTTGGCCCAGGGGAACTCTCGGCCTTCGCCAACCGGCGTCTCTGGTTTGTGGCCATTGCAGCCGGTTCCGGAGATGTACTGACTCATACTTCCATTCCGATTGGGCTTCTAATTAACCGTTAAGCGCAGCCACCTGCGACCTCCCTGAGAACACCTCTCCCAGTCCAGGCATAAAAAAACTGGTCGCGCTTGCGCGAAACCAGTTGTTTTAGGGATGGTCGGGGAGACAGGATTCGAACCTGCGACCCTCTGGTCCCAAACCAGATGCGCTACCAGGCTGCGCTACTCCCCGAACCAGCGGCGAATGATACTAGAATCTTGGCATGCAACAACCTCAAGTAGGCGTAATCTTCTGCGGTTCCGGACGTTTCGACGGATCTGAGATCCATGAATCGGTCCTCACCCTGCTGCACCTCTCCCGCGCCGGTGCCAAGATCCGTTGCTTTGCGCCTGATGAAGCACAGTTTTCGGTGTGCGAACACTTCAAGGGCAAGGTGGTGGAAGGGGAGTCGCGGAACATGCTGATGGAGGCATCGCGCATTGCACGGGGTGAGATTGAGCCACTATCGGCCGCAAAAACGGAGCAGCTCGATGCCCTCATCCTCCCAGGAGGCAATGGTGCGGCGGTCAACCTATGTGATTTCGGTCTCAAAGGGGCAGCGGGCACCGTCCATGCTGACCTGCAAGTATTGCTCACCGAAATGGCGGACCTCCGAAAGCCCATCGGCGCCATCTGCATTGCACCGGCCATCGTCGCTCTTGCCCTGCCCAACCGAAATCTCAAAATGACCCTTGGCAGTGCGGATTGCGATGCAGCCATCGAGGCCTCGCAAACCGGAAACACCTTCAGTGCCTGCCCCGTCGACCAAATCGTGTGCGATGAGCCGCATCAAGTGGTCTCCACCCCGGCCTATATGCTCGGCCCGGACATCGCCGCCGTCGACCGCGGAATCGGCCTCCTGGTGGAGAAGGTTCTCGCATGGTGCACGCCGCGTTAATCTGAGCAGTAGCCATGACGTCCCCCGTAGACACCCAGAGCGAATCCTCCACCCTTTCCGGCCAAAGCGTGAGCCCCGGCGTGGCTTATGGTCAGATTTTCCTGAGTATGGAAGGTCTGGAGGAAATTGGCACCACACGTTTGGCCGATGACGAGGTCGATGCCGAGTTAGCGCGCGTCGACTCGGTGGCGCGTGCGGCACGGGTTTCTTTGGTGCACCAGCGCAAGCAGTTGGGCGAGCACTTCACCGAAGATCAGCGGCGTATTTTTGACACGCACCTGACCATGTTGGAAGACCCAACCATCGAGGCGGATTTGCGCGGCCGTATTGTCGACGACCGCCTCACTTTTGAATCGGCACTCAAAGATATGCTCGAAGTTTATGAGCGTTTGTTTGAGGTGGTGGAGTCTGAAAACTTGCGCAATAAGTTGGCCGACATGCGCGACATCGCTTTACGCTTATTGCGTTTTTCTCGCCCACCAAGTGAACGCGTGAAGGACCAAGACCGCAAGGGTGGCATTTTGGTGGTGCGCGAACTTTCCTTAAGTGATCTCACCGAAGCTCTCGATCATGGCATCACCGGCTTGATTGCAGAGCAAGGAAGCTTGTCGAGTCATGGCGCGATTTTGACGCGTGCTGCTGGCATTCCAGCAGTGATTGGCGTCGGTGAAATCGATGGCAAGTTGACCACCGGAGCGCATGTTCTTTTGGACGGCGATAACGGAATGATTCTGCTTGAGCCAGATCCAGACACCGTTCAAATCGCTCAAGGAAGGGCTCCTGAGGGTGGTTTCGAGACTTTGCCGCCCGCTACTTTGCAGGATGGAACCGCGATTCAACTGGAAGCTGCAGTTGCTGCTCCGAGTGAAGCCAAACAGGTGCGTAATCTTGGTATTCGCACTATTGGCATGTACCGCACGGAACTGCCAGTCATCCAACGTCAGGGGCGTCCGCGCGAAGACTCTTTGTCGGTGCTGTATGGACAGGTGGTGAGTGCCGTCGACCATGTGACCTTCCGTTTGCCCGACTTGTCCTCTTCTTCGGAGATTGGGCATCTATACCCGGTTGCTGAGCCTAACCCCAACGCGGGTTTACGCGGCGTGCGTTTGTTAATGCAACGTCCAGAACTTCTAACTTTGCAACTGCGCGCATTATTACGTGCGAGTGAAGGTAAAGAAGTGCGGGTTGCGGTACCGTTCGTGGTCGATGCCGATGAAATCCGCGCCGTGCGTCGTGCTGCGGAAAATGCACGCGAAGAGTTGCGCCTGGAAGGTCTCGGTGTTTCGCATGCGGTTGAGATTGGCGTGGTCTTCGAAACTCCAGCCTCCGCGTTGCTCGGTCGCGAGCTGATGCAAGTCGCCGACTTCGGTTTGATTGGCCTGGACACCCTGGCCGAATGCTTGTTAATGAGCGATAGGCGCAATCACGAAGAGCTAGTCCTCAACCGATTGCGCAGCGCGCACCCTGTGGTGCTCCGCGCAGTTCGTAAACTCATCTCCGTGTCCGCAGGATTGCAAAAGCCGATTAGCGTGTACGGCGAAAGCCTAGTCCAACCGGCATTGGCGCAACTCCTCGTAGGCGTAGGCGTCCGACGTTTTGCGGTGCGTCCGTCCATCTTGCGCCAAGCCCACGGCATGCTGCACGCCATGGACCTCGACACCTGCGAACGCGTCGCCGAACTTGCCTGCCGCGCCAGCACCGCCGATGAGCTGAAGGCCTTGTTGCCACAGAGCTGGTTGGTTTAGGCCATCGAGCGGTGGAACTCTTTGATCGTTCTTCAACAATTCCTCCACACGGGTTTGTTGCCCGTGTGGGGGAAATGGAACGCTTTTATTCAGAGAACAACCGTGTTCGATACCGTGCAACTAGTTAAATCCACAGCTTGAAGAGTTGTTCCACAGAAGGCGGTCGGCAAGTTCACTGGGAGGCTAATCGTGCCGTTAAGGTCGGCGGGAATCATGCCAAGTAAGGTTGGGTTACTTATGTCGAGCGAAACACCAGCGCAGGATCCGTTAGGGATGAGGAAAGAGCCCACGGAACCGTTTGCAAAGGCCACGAGGCCGAATGGGGTTGCTCCCGATAAGTCCACAGTCGATGGTCCTGGGCACACACCACTTACCGCTAGAATTGGCCCTCCACTTCCATATGCATGGTTGTCAAGCATAGGGCTCCAGCTCCCATAAATGCCGGCAATGCGAATTTCCGAAACGGACGCACCGACATAAGAGTAATTGACTGGAGAACCGCCAGGTAGGGTTAGTGGGGGATTGCTGAAAATGAGGTTTCCGCCACTGTCATAACCGGTAATCGTTGCCGTGTCGGGGAAACCAGCAAAGGCATCCAGGTCAAAGGAAAGATCCCCCTGTGGTGAATCGTAGGTCAGCGTTAGCGTGGCGGTTCCATTCGCTAGGATCGTTCGACTGCTTAAGCTAAAATAGGTATCCCCGTTCCACTGAATGGTGCCTGCGGTTCCCGCCGAATACGAGCAACCATCGGCGACTAGCCCAGGTCCTTGCCCGGTTCCGGTGACAGTTAGATCGTCAATCGACGAAGACAGTGTGTTTTCTGCTGAGCCGACCGCTACGGAATACGTCTCAAAATCGTCGACTAAGCTTGCAGCCAAAGTGTTGCCACCGGAAGTCAAGGGCGAAAAAGCGGAACGGTTGTGCTGTATGTTCGTTTGCGCCGTGGCAAGCCCACAGGGAATCAGTAGGGCCAGGGCGGTGAGAGTGGGAAGAGTTTTCATGGATGTTTCGTTGAGTAAAGCAATCAAGGAGGTAGTTTTTTTTGCCTGTCTAGGCATTAACAAGGGTAACAGATAATTCAGGATGTGGCCTTCTTTGCATAGGTTTTCTGCCTGAAGGTCATAGCCATCTCGTCATAAGCATGGTATAACTGATTCAGTCTAGACACGAGCATTGACTCGAGTTAGATGCCCCTCGGGTTCCTTTCGGAAATAAACATGATAAATCGTCTTCCTCTTCTTGCCGTGGTGTCCTTTTTAGGTGCCACTGCCTTTGCTCAACAGACCGCCCTCTCGGAGGATTTCGATGGCGCCTTTCCGCCGACCGGATGGTCTTTGGTTAATAACAATGGTGCCCCTAGCACAGGTTGGAAGCAAGATTTGTTCCAAAGCACAACTCCTCGGTCGTGGCATGCCTCAGAAGGTGGCGGCTACACCTCCGACAACACGATGATTAGCCCTCTGCTCGATTTGTCGAGTTTCAGTGGAGCTTATTTACACTTTGATGGCAAGACTAACTGGGCTACCTATTTAGCGAATCACCCTTTTAGTATTGGTGACGGAGTTTCAGAAATGCAGGTTAGGGCCAACGGCGGGCCCTGGACGACGGTTTGGACCGACACCACTCTGAGCAGTGGAACATCCTATTCCGAGAACGTAGACATTTCTGCGTTCGCCGGCATGACCAATGTGGAGCTCGGGGTGCATTTCTTTGGCACCTTTGCACAGGAATGGTTTGTCGACAACATTCTCATTAATGATTTGGCTGGGGATCCTCCCTCTACTTGGAATGTGAATCTGCCCACGGTATTCGCCGCGGTTCCATTTACGGACGATTTTGATGTGAATGCTGGCGTGGTTCCAGGCTACATGGCATTGACCAACCTCAGCGTTTCGACGGGGCTCCCAGATGTTTTGGCTTGGGCAAATGTTGGGCAACTCGCGCCCTGTCTAGTTCCAAACTCAGGAGCCTTCAATCTTGAAATGGGAGTCGACCCTTCGGCTGGAAGTGCAAGAGATGTGCGCAATAGCATGGTGATCGGCATTGATGGTCTCGGTTCCACAAGCCTGACCATGGACTACATGGGTTACAACGCAGGTGAAGAAAACCATGATGCTGATGGCATTTGGATATCTTCCGATGGTATGAGTTGGTTCAGCATTTCCGCTGACTGGGGAACTGAGTTGCCAGTGCTTAGCACCTGGACTCAAATCTCGGCCATGTCCCTAACTACCAGTCCAGTAGACACTTCCGGCCAGTTCTACCTCATGTTTCAGCAAGAGGACAACTTCCAATTCAATAACCTGGATGGAGTCGGGATTGATGACATCGTGATTAACGGAAACGGCGGTGGGGGGGTGGCTTACTCCATCCTCAACTTGGCCGCAGGTCAATCGGCCACTTTCTCGGTCTCTGGAGCGACTGCTGGTGGTTCTGTGATTCTTGGGTATTCATTGACTGGGGCAGGTCCAACGACCACCCAGTTTGGCGTTGTGGACATGAGCCTTCCGATTATTCAGCTGACCAGCATGGTTGCTGATGGGGCCGGAAATGCGAGTGCCTCTATCCCTGTACCTTCCAATGCTTCTGGTGTGACTCTCTACACCCAGGGTGTGGATATTTCTACGGGAGCGCTCACCAACTCCCTGGTCGAGGTCGTCCTCTAAGCACCCTTGATGATCTTATGGCGCGGCTTCCCTGTTAGGGGAGGCCGCGTTTTCGTGAAACGCTAATGTGTGAATCATTACTGAACACTTGACATGAATCCTAAACGCTTTCTTTTATTTTTTAGTTTCTTAGCATTCCTCAACCCTTCTGCCTGGGGACAGGAAATGGACATTGCCCTTCTTGCAGGGGATGTGAGTTCTTCGAATGTGGATGATGTGCAAACGGTTCTTGAAGGGACGAACCGCTTTGCCTCCGTGACTCAAATCAATGTGACCGGCAGCACTCCTGACCTTAATACCCTTTCCTCTTTCGATGCCCTTTTGGTGTGGAGTAACTCGGCTTACTCCAACGCATATTCCCTGGGCGATGTCCTGGCCGATTATGTCGACCAAGGTGGCGGTGTTGTGGTGATGGTTTTTGGGAATACCGACTTCAGCCCCAATCACTATCTCCGTGGTCGTTGGGAGACGGGAGGGTATGCTGTGATGGAACCGAATATGGGTTACATCACCGGGCCTGCCAGTATTGGCACTCGGTATTCCACGAGTCATCCGGTATTGGATAACGTGAATAGTTTCGATGGCGGAAGCTTAGCTTTCCGTGGACTTTCCACGACCCTCTCTCCAGGTGGAAGTCGTGTCGCTGATTGGACCGATGGGCAGATTTTGGTCTGCGTCGATGAAAGTCATGCAGCCCCTCGTGTGGATCTGAATTTCTACCCACTTAGCGATGGCCTAAATCCCTCTTATTGGGATAGAGACTCCGATGGCGATCTCTTGATGGCGAATGCTCTGGAATGGACTGCGGGAGGAGGATTGCCAACTTTGGATTTCATCGAAATCTTGCCGGGCCAGTACCTCACGATTGAGATTCGTCGAGTCGCTGCAGATAGCGATGTGGTTACAGTGATTTCTAGTAGAGGGCCAGGTCCGACTCAGACTCCTTTTGCGGAAGTCCAAGTGACCTTTCCTTGGTTTCAAACCCCTCTCTTTCCGGCTGATGAGAATGGCGTCGTGAATTTCACCACCACACTCCCAGCAGGTGCTTCCGGTCGAGTTATTTTTGGTCAAGCCTTAGAGTTTCGCATCGATGGAAGCGTCCAATTGAGTAATCCCGTTGCAGTTCCTATCCCATAATTTCGTTCCTGGATCATCTCCGTGTCCGCAGGATTGCAAAAGCCAATTAGCGTGTACGACGAAAGCTTCGTCCAGCCCGCATTGGCGCAACTCCTAGTAGGCGTCCGACGTTTTGCCGTGCGCCCGTCCATCCTGCGCCAAGCCCACGGCATGCTTCACGCCATGGACCTCGACACCTGCGAACGCGTAGCCGAACTCGCTTGCCGCGCTAGTACTTCCGAAGACCTGAAGGCTCTGTTGCCGCAGAGCTGGTTGGTTTAGGGCTTAGCGGTCCTCGACTTCTGACTCACTTTATCTTCTCGAAACCGAAAGTGACGGCTTTGCTACTCTCGCCTACCTAGGCACTCCATTTTTGGAATCCTCCGGCCTGATCCTGTGATAAGTCAAAAGAATCCAACCCCATCTCCACCTGAGGCTAAGCCTGTGTCTTCAAGTGCTTCCAATAAGGAATTGGTGCATATGGCATTCCGAATTCTGCCGGCATATTTGGGTGCATGTGTGGGATTTCTCTGCATGACTTGGGGAGGGAATCCGGAGCTCGATTCAGAGGGGAGTCTATGGCAATTCCTCATCATCCTTACGGCGCTCATTGCTTTGGTGAGTAGCGTTGCATTCTGGCTAGCGGGCAAGCGAGCTTATGCCCAATGGATGGAAACGGCGGATGACCTCGCACGCCTTAGCGCAACAAAGGCGTGGGGAAGAGTGCAAAGCCTTGCCGTCCTCTTTTTCTTTTTGGGAGGCGCACTCGGTGCAGGTATTGGCTTCGTATG
>Ga0316209_1001134_pt1 | contig 31379 bp, 27 predicted proteins | sample 6monopyrite_MG_FD_204945 | JGI IMG/M metagenome (GOLD analysis project Ga0316209, IMG submission 204945) | Microbial mat bacterial communities from mineral coupon in-situ incubated in ocean water Damariscotta River, Maine, United States -... | ecosystem: Environmental > Aquatic > Marine >...
TAACGGCGACGTTCAAAATTGTTCCTGACAATTTTGTCGAACGGTGGCCTTCTCACACTCAATAACCAGCCAAACAAAAAAGGCCACCTGTCGGTGACCTTTTTGATTTGGCGCGCCATGAGCGATTATTCCGCGCTTCCCTGCGCTCCACCCTAAAGGGCCGCCGCCGTTAACGGCGACGTTCAAAATTGTTCCTGACAATTTTGTCGAACGGTGGCCTTCTCACACTCAATAACCAGCCAAACAAAAAAGGCCACCTGTCGGTGACCTTTTTGATTTGGCGCGCCATGAGCGATTCGAACGCCCGACCCTCAGGTTCGAAGCCTGATGCTCTATCCAGCTGAGCTAATGGCGCATGCAACTTAGCAAGGCGCATAATCTAACCGAATGATTAACAAGACACAAGTAATTTTATTGGAAAATAATGAAAGCTTTTAGATTGGTGTTAATCAGATGACAAACGGGTTCAAAAATTCATCAATTCACAAGCAAACGAATAAGCTCTGGAGATGATTGGCTGAATAAACGATAATTCGAACAGATATTCTCCTATTCTATTGCTTATGCCTTTATCACAAACAGATCTTGAATCAATCAAGTCACAAATTGTAACTCTCGCTAAATCACACGGATTTCAGGACGCTAAAGTGAGTGACACTGATACGGGTGAGTATTTCAAACGATTTAAGCAATGGGTTGAACAAAAGCAACACGGTGACATGGTGTTTTTAGAGAACAACCAGTCCCTCAGACAGTCTCCACAACTTCTCCATCCTGACACCCTTCGGGTGATCAGCTTGCGCTACAACTACTTACCCGAAAAGGCCGGCTTTGCCGCTACGCTTGGGAATCCTCAAGCCGCCAATATTTCGCGATATGCTTTGGGGCGGGACTATCATAAACTTTTACGCAAAAAGCTGGACAAGATGTGCAGAGAATTCAAAGATTCCCTCTCTCAGCAGGCCACTCTGGATTACCGCGTATTCGTCGATAGTGCACCAGTATTGGAAACCGCGTTTGCCGAAAAATCCGGGCTTGGCTGGAAAGGTAAACACACCTTACTCATCAATAAAGACGCCGGCTCCTGGTTCTTCTTAGGTGAGATTTTCATCAATTTGCCTCTGCCGCTGGATCATCCGGTTGAGTCCCTTTGCGGCAGTTGTACTGCCTGTATTTCGCTATGTCCTACAGGCGCGATTATTGAAGAAGGAAAAGTTGACGCTACCCGCTGTATCTCTTATTTGACCATCGAAAACAAGAGTGAGATACCGGTAGAGCTGCGTCAAAAAATGGGTAATCACATCTACGGCTGCGACGACTGTCAACTCGCCTGTCCCTGGAATCGCTACGCGCAGATAACTGACGACAGTAATTTTTACGCTCGCGACCTGTTAAAAAACAAATCGTTACTCGATTTATGGTCAACGACCGAGGCCGAGTTTCTTGAAGGATTTTCCGGGAATCCCATTCGCAGGATAGGGTTTCAAAACTGGTTGAGAAACCTCGCGGTTGCAATTGGAAACGCTGAATACAGCGAAAAAGCTGTGCAGGCATTAAAGGCTAAAAAAACTCAGGCCAATGCGATGGTTGTCGAGCATATCGACTGGGCTATCAAGCAGCTTGAATCTCGTCGAAAGCAGCAGTTGTTGCCGGACAAAAAAAGGCAAAAATTAATCCACTGTGTACAGTCAATGCTACCGCGAGACGCATGATTCAGGATTTAGCGTGCGGTAGCGCGTACTACAGAGTTAACCCAGATATTGCTCCCCGTCAGTTAGAAAAGTTTTATTGCAAAACAATCGTTTTTAGCTCTTCGTACCAATCGCTAAAATCAGCGCCTTTACTCTCTGCGATTGACACTGCGTTCGCCAGCAATTCAATAGCATAGCGATTGTTTGCCTGCGCTTTTGCTTCAACGTATTTGTGATGGAAAACCTGTTCAGGATTTTGCAGATAATCGCCCAGCTTTTTTCCTAACTGATCGGCCAGTTCGCTGGCCAGGTTATCCATGATTTTGATATCTGATGGCAGCTCCGCTCTTACATAGGGCTGATGGAAAAGCCCTTTTTGATATTCATTGATCGATTCACCGCTAAATTCGCTTTCCTTGACAATACTATCGGTTAATAAAATTTTTCCCGTTGCCGGTTCTATAATTCTAAAAGCGACTTCCGCGACAGCCTGTTTGCGAATGTGTTCTATTTTCAGTACAACTTCTTCAATAATTGGTGTTTCATGATATTGGGTCGGTGCTTCCCCGCGTTTGCGTTTTGACCATTTCTTGTACTCTTCGGTTTCAGTTTTATTAATCGCCGTCTGAACATTTTGAGCTCGTTGCCCCTGATTACTGGAGCGTTCGATTGCAGCCTGCAAAATCTCACCGTCAATTTTTAATGCCAGCCCTTCAAACTGTTTTTCCGGCCGGGTTTGCGTGCTGGTAACAACCAGCACTTCATTGCCTAATTGTTGAAATAATAATTTCTCCAACTTGCTGCTCACCCGGCGACCAACGGAGGCAACAACTGCATCCGCCGCACTGACTTCTTTGAAATCAGCAACGGATAGTTTTGTCATAGCTCGACTTTTAACTTCATCGCTCACTTTCAAGTAGGCACTTTTTAATCCCGGGTAATCGGGGTCGAACTCATCAACTATTCGCATTAGGGTCTGGCGCACACCCAATCCCGTTTCGGCCCTTTTCGCACGAACCATCAGTAGATCCAGAAAGCGTTTTTCCTGAATAAAGCCTTTGTTGGAAATCCCCAACTTATCCTGAATGATCCGTCCTTTTCTAAAATTATTGTACGCCGTCGCCAGGTCGCCCTTTTTATAGGCTTTGGCGGCGCTATCGGCAAAGTAACCGCTCAACACTGAGATAAGTCCACTCATGGATTTTTTAAGCTGGAGAAAAATAGGTTTATCTGCCACAGCCAGGAGGGACTGGTAGGCAGACTCGGCCTTTCCATTTTCCAAAGCAAACTGAAAATCTTTCTCAAAAAGTCCCGCCTGTCCCTGTGAAAGCATAGATTCAAAACGAACATTCCCTGGATCCACAGTGAGTCCTTTTTCTGCCGATTTAATGACGATACTATAAAGCCGTTTCGCAAGCGCGTCTTCGCCTTGATACATAAATTGAGCAAGGGCATTCGCTTTCGCTTTTTCATAGGTGTCGTATTCAGGTTGCCCCCTACCCGTGAGCCTGGCGGCCTGTGACAAGGACAACATCTTAGCCACCGTGGAAATATTCTCTTGCTGTGAAGACTTCAGTGCTGCGGCAACGAGCCCGTCAATTTCCTCCTGAATTTTATTCAGACGAATACTCTCTCTGGTGTAGTCGGTCGCAGACCACTGCTGCATGCCCGAGATAGCCTGTTTTAGAGATAGAACTGCGGCCCGGTCGACCGTTTCCGGTGACTGCTGGTATTGGGCGACCAATTGGCTGACTTGCGCGCTCTTGTCCTCGACTAACAGGCGTGCAATTTTTGAACGTAGTTCAATCGCTTGTTTTTTGCTACTACCTGATTCGCGAGCGACCAGACCGGAGGCTTTTTGGTAGAGGTTTTCGAGCGAACCAGCGCGTCGAGCAGTATCAATTTCGGCGGTGGAAATCAAAGCTTTGTTTGCACCACCGCAAGCGACCAAAAGACTCAACAGAAAACTCAGGCTCAGAGTAAGGGTCGTTTTAATTAATTTATTATGCATGGAGATAACGCCTTTTAGAATTTCACGTAACACGCGGTTTAGTTTGTAAGTTATGGCATTGAATTGTCAAATTAATGTTCAACAGGCAGCTTTTCTTGCTCGCAAAGACTAGGCTGGCGGGCCAGTAGCGTTGCTTTGTTCGGTCTTGTCATCGTCCGTTTCTTTTTCTTCAGGATTTGTTTCAGGAATGATTTCATCTGACTTTTCAATATTTGTTTGTTGAGAATCTGTTAGTGATCGATCGGGTTCGGTCGACCCGTCTACCTCTGTAAATGAGGATTGTTCGACAACCAACGCGTCAACCTGATTGAGTAATTGCTGAAGTTTGGGGTGTTTCGGGTCAAATTTAGTCAATTGCTTTAGCGCGTCCAGAGCATCCTGCTTTTGGACACGCGCGATACTTTGCTCGATATTTTCAAGCAGTCGCAATTCAATTCTTTCTATTCCCGCTTTAGCCTCGGCGTTTCTTTCGTCTATTGTCAGCGCACCACGATACTTTAACAACGCGTTGTCCCCTTCGGGTTCCACCAACATCGAACTGGCCTCAAGGGTTTTCGCCGCCGATAGCATGCTTTGCAATTTCATTTGCGTCAGCGGGTCACTCAGGCGGTCTTGGCGAGCTGCTTCTGCCTGTTTCTGTTTTTCCAGTTTGGCGGCGGCTATTCTACGACGCTTGGAATCTTCTTCGTATTTTTTCTCCGCTTTTGATATTTTTTGACTCAGGTTCAGCTTAATCGCTTCCTCGTCTGACAGACTATTAAAACGCGCTAAATAAGTTTTAGCCTTGGCAAAAGCATTTTGAGTAATCGCATGCTCAATTGTACTCACAAAAGCTGTTGCAACATTTCTGAGCCCCTGTTGCGCGCGTTGATTGTCTTTATCAAAAGCCACTACCTGCTGATAGAAGTAGACCGCGTTATTCTTGGCGGGAGCCGATAATCGTCTATCAGCGAGAGCCTGATCACCGTCGTTGAGCAGACTCTCAATCTGTTTTATTTTTGCCGCTCTTTCGCTAACGCCGGCTTCGTACTCGGTTTTCAATTTTTGAATATTCTGCCTGGTCACATCGAGTAGCGCGTGGCTGGATTGCTCAAATTCGACTAACGCAATCCATTCCAGCGCCCGCTCAAAATTATTTTCCTCAGCCTGGGTTGTGGCTTCGGCAAGGCTGGCGTTGAGGATATTCTGATACATCAATTGAGCGTTACTATTTCCTGGCGCAATGGTATTGACGGTAGCGACCAACTTGAGAGCCTGTTTGATATCGACCAACTGACGCGGCAAGTATTGCAGTAAAGCGTCAGCGTCTTGTAGCAGGCTGGCGACGTTGGCGACAGGGTCCCCTTGCGTCTCTTTCGATTGATTTCCCGAATTATTTTCCTTCGATTTCTTTTCATCCAGGCTAGTGCTTGAGTTGTTGCGATCGGCGGCTATTTCCTGCGGGCTTTCTTGTGGGCCGCTGTTCAAAGTTGTCTGAAGCCATTGATAAGTTTGCGGAAACCATTGCCCTCTAGATAAATAGCCGCCGCCAGCGACTACCGCCAATAAGATAATGGTGACTATCAGTCCCAGGCGATCGGGTGATGAGTCATCGGCAAATGGCTCCCGTCGTTCGGTGTGCAAATCGTCAAAATCAAACTCTTCGTGCGTTGAGCCTGTCTCGTCCGTGTTGTCTGAGCGTCCGCCGGTTTGATTAGCTGTCTTTTTGTTCGCGACAACGGTTTGCGCTTGCGCGGATTGTTGTTGTCCGGTGTTTTTAAAGTCAGTGACTGCGCGCGCAAGTTCGGCGCCGGTTTGAAAGCGCTTTTGCGGATCTTTTGCCAACAAGAGTGATATCAGCCACTGGAAATGTCTCACTCGGGCTGGCAGTTGCGGTGATGGCTTTGTCACGTGCTTAATGCACACCGCCACCGAGTCCTCGCCAGTGAAAGGAACGGTTCGAGTGAGCATTTCATAAAGAATAATGCCGAGGCTATACAGATCCGATCGGCCGTCAATTGTTTTACCGCGACACTGCTCAGGGCTCATATATTCCGGCGTACCAATCAACTTGCCCGTTTGTGTCATCTGAGTGGAAGAATTTGAGGCCTTGGCGATACCAAAATCAGTGAGTACCGGCTCGCCATCCTCATTGAACAGAATATTTTCCGATTTTACGTCGCGATGAATATAACCTTTTTCATGTGCGAAGTGTAATGCCGTTGCCAGCTTACTAATGGTCGTCAGGCATTCCCGCGCTTTCATACCCGAGGCGATTCGTGTTTTCAGGTCACCGCCCGGCAGATATTCCATCGCCAGAAAATAAAAGCTTCCGCTCTCACCCACGTCATAAACGGTCACAATGCTTTTATGGGAAAGTTTGGCGACTATTTTTGCTTCTCTAATAAATCGTTCGCCAAATGTCGGGTCGGCCGCCAATGCGGGTGACATGATTTTTAGCGCAACTTCTCGCTCAAACCCTTGTTGAATAGCGAGGTAAACGGTTGCCTGACCGCCGACGCCTAGAGTGCGAATGATTTTATAACCTGGAATATCAATTGCGCTCAAAGAAAATCACCCTAAATGTCTGTTTTTATTATTTTTTGCGGAAACCATGCAAATATTACCAAATGCGCTAATCATTGGGAACTAACTTGTCTTGCTCGACCCAGAGCAACAGCCGCATTTGTTCGCTTAGTGTAGTCGAGATCCACCTAAAATGCCTAAATAGCGCAAACGAATTAGCCCGCTGACTTTGAGTTGTAAATCTTATTGGCTTCATTATCTCAATCTAAGTTAGTATTTAGTGTGAACCTCGACAAAATTTGGGAGGGTTCATCATGGAAATAAGAGCTGGAGAAGCGGTTCGCCCCTGGTTTAGAACCGAACGTTACTACCACACCAACGAAGGCTGGTGGTTTCTTACCCGAGAACAGACAGAGGAAGGTCCATTCTCCTCGCAACTGGAAGCGGAAAACGAACTGAGCTTTTATGTTAGAAATGCAAACAATTTGGCCAACTATCCATCAAATTAGTGGGCGATTCGCGTTGGCTGAGTCGGGTTACCAGCCAGTGCCCGAAGGCAGGCTCCGGTGAGGCTCCTTGAGGCATTATTTTAACAGTCGGTCAATTACCCTGGCCGCCGCGACCATACCGAAAGTAGCGGTTACGGTGACGCTCGCGCCGAGACCACCGCTGCAATCGAGCTTTACACTGCCATCAACAAATTGTTTCTGCTGGCAAACGCCGCCCTCCGGCGTCGGGTATATCAGTTGTTCGCTCGAATAAACACATTCAATTCCAAAGCGTCGCTTAGGATTCTTGGAAAAATGATGCTTGCGCCGCAGTTCGCTGCGTACTTTTGCCGCCAGAGGGTCCTGCCAGGTGCGACTGAGATCGCTGGTGGTTATTTTAAGCGGGTCTTTCTGACCGCCCGCGCCGCCAATCGTTATTATTTTGATTTTGTTACGTTTACAAAAAGCGATCAGTGCAACTTTGGCGGGAACACTATCAATGGCGTCGACCACAAAATCAGGCTTATCAGCTAGCAGTTCAGCCTGATTAGTCTCGCTAATAAAATCGGGCACCGCAACCACGTCACAGTGCGGATTGATGGCTTTGATCCGTTGCGCCATCGCTTCAACTTTTAATCTGCCGATATTATCCTGATAAGCGTGTATTTGTCGGTTGGTATTGGTCACGCAGATATCATCCAAATCAATTAACTTGATATGGCCAACTGCGGTGCGCGCCAACGCTTCGGCAATCCAGCTACCAACGCCGCCGATACCCACAATTGTAACTCTGGCATTGATTAGTTTCTGCTCACCCTGATGGCTGAAAAGGCGTCGTGTTCCACCAAATCTGAGAGACTCTATTTCTTGCATAATCGAATTTTCGGAGACTTCCAGAATCGTTCAAAAAGCGAATTATAGCACCGCTTTTATGCTGAATAACCCGTTTCCTCGTCCGGTTCATCGATAAATTGAAGGCTGTTCAGCTGGTAACCCTGAATCAAGGCTTATGGATCGGCCTGAGTCACTTGACCGCGCTCATCTGACCAGTTAGATTAACTGTCTTTTACACTGATGGAGTTCAATTTAATGCCAAGCTATCGAGCCCCCCTGGAAGACATGCAATTTATCCTGCACGACTGCCTGAATATCACCGAGAACTATGCGAAACTCGGCTATGAAGACGCAGCAGATCCGTCTCTGGTCAACGCTATCACCGAGGAAGCGGCAAAATTTGCGGCCGAGGTACTTTCGCCTATCAATCACTCAGGCGACCTGGAGGCCTGCCAGCTATCTGATGGCAAAGTAACTACGCCCACAGGGTTTAAGCAAGCCTATCAACAGTATTGCGAGGCTGGCTGGTCAGCGTTAGCCTTCTCAGCAGACTTTGGTGGTCAGGGGCTGCCTCACTCTCTTTCGGTGGTTACTTCCGAAATGAACGCTTCGGCAAACGCCTCCTGGAGCATGTATCCGGGATTGACCCACGGAGCTATCAATGCCATATCTCACCACGGAACCAGCGATCAAAAAGCCTATTACCTGCCAAAACTAATCGGTGGTCAGTGGACCGGAACCATGTGTCTGACTGAACCCCACTGCGGCTCCGATCTGGGTCTGCTAAAAACTCGCGCGATCCCGCAAAGTGACGGCAGTTATCAGATAACAGGAACCAAGATATTCATTTCAGCGGGTGAACACGACCTGTCGAGCAATATTATTCATCTGGTTCTTGCCCGCCTGCCGGACGCACCAGAAGGCAGCCATGGAATTTCACTGTTTGTTGTTCCAAAAATACTGTCGCCGCAATCCGACGAAAATACCGGCGACGGCGCGCACCAGAACTCTGACAACAAGGTAACCTGTAGCGCAATTGAACACAAAATGGGAATCAAGGCTTCGTCAACCTGCGTGATCAATTTTGAAGACTCCACCGGTTATTTGATTGGCGAAGTCAACAAAGGGCTCAATTGCATGTTCACCATGATGAATACCGCGCGTCTTGCCACCGGTGTTCAGGGTTATGCTTTGGCGGAGCTTTCTATGCAAGCGTCACTGGCATACGCCAAAGATCGTCTGCAAATGCGTTCGCTCAGCGGCGCCAAAAAGCCTGAGCAGGCCGCCGATCCGATCATTGTGCATCCAGACGTAAAGCGCATGCTGTTTACTCAAAAGGCGCTGGTTGAAGGCTGCCGCAGTCTGGCTTATTACACTGCTCTTCTGGTAGACAAAGTGGAGAAATCTGAAAATGCCGACGATGAAGCGCACAGCCGCTTGAGTCTGCTTACGCCGATTTGCAAAGCCTTTATGTCGGAAATGGGTTTTGAGTGTACCAACCATGCGGTACAAATTTTGGGTGGTCACGGCTATATCACTGAGTCAGAGCTTGAGCAGCAGGTTAGAGACGCTCGCATCACCATGATTTACGAAGGAACCAACGGTATTCAAGCCCTCGATTTGCTGGGACGAAAAATACTGAGAGATAAAGGCGCAGCTCTCGCCTCATGGGTAGAGACCATCAAACAACACGCCGACTCAGTCGATGCCAGCTTGAGCTCATTTGCCGATGAGTTAAAAAGCTGTTGCGACCAATGGTTACTGCTGGCACAACAAATCGCTAAGCAGGCGGCCAATGACATGGATGAAGTTGGCGCCAGCGCGTTCGATTTTCTGATGTATTCCGGTTATGTGTCCCTCGCTCACTTTTTACTCGAGCAGGCCAATGTTGCCAAAAAATCGGATCGCAGCGAGGTATTTATTCTGGCGAAACAACAAACGGTTAACTTTTATTTCAAAAGAATATTGCCGCGTATCAGCACACATAAAGCGCTGATCCTGAGTGGCAATGAGAGTTTGCAGTGCTGCGAATTTGAGATTTAACAAGGACACCGGAATTACAAACCTGGTTTTAAAGCAATCTGATATAACCTCTGATTGGCGGCTCTATCGCGCTTAATCAGAGGTTAAAAATTTCTTTCACCAGCGGAATAGTCACTTTACGTTTAAGCGCGATGCTTGAGTGGTCAATTTTTTCCAGGATTTGAATCAGATTTTCAACCGAGCGGCTCTGGCGCGCAAGTAAAAAATGAGCAACTTCATCGCTAATTTCCAATCCTCTATTCGCCGCTCGTTTTTGAAATAGACTGAATTTTTGCTCGTCGTCAAGGGCTTCTATTTTGTACACTTCCATCGCGCTTAGTCTTGAACGCAAATCAGGAAGTTGCACGTTTGAGTTGGCTGGAGAGCTCGAACTAAGAACCAGCAAACAAGCATTGTTCTCTTTTAACTGGTTGTAGAGGTCAAACAACTTTTCTTCCCAATCGGGGTCCGATTCAACCTGGTCTAAATCGTCCACGCAAACCAGATCCATCTCTCCCAGTCCTTCAACAATACCCGCCGGTAAATCGCTATTCCCAAGGGGTAAATAGACTGCCGATTTATTTTCGAGGTCAAATTGATGGCATAATGCCTGAGCCAGGTGAGTCTTACCGCTTTGGCGAGCGCCCCAGATATACAGCAAATCGCCACGCGAGCGGACAGTCGATTCCAGCCGTGCGACCAGCTGTTGGTTGCCGCCAACAAAGAAATTATCAAATTGTGCAGAATCGTCCAGCTGGATATTTAATGGCAGTTGCAACATAAGCGGATTTTCAATCACTTGCGCCGTCGGGGGGGTTCGCCCCTGCTATCAGATTGATCGAGTGCCGAACTCGCGGCAGTTGCCAGTTCGGCTCTAAGTTTTCTGCCCCACACCCAGGTATAGTGAATGCCACTGGTAACGGTCGTTAAATAGGTCAGCAATACCAGCCCCTGGATTAAAACCGGCGGCAATTGCAGGTAACTCAAGGATACCAGTAGCAAAGTAACCAGCGATAATTGAATAAAAGTATTAAATTTCGACAGCAGACTCGGCGCCATTTCAAATGGTCCAACACGCCAGTGATAATAGAGCGCACCGCCGACAATGTAGAGGTCACGCGCCGCTACCGTAGCGAACAAGGTCCAACTGAGCTTTTGATTGTAAGTAAGAATGGCCATAGTAAGCACCAATAAGGCTTTGTCTGCAAGTGGGTCCAGTATTGCGCCGAAACGACTTACCCCGAAAAAACGCTTGGCTAAAAACCCATCCAGCGCATCGGAAAAACCGGCAATAAAAAAGATAATAACCGCAGCGTGATATTCACCCTGCAGTAACAAGTAAGATAAGGGGAATAGCAGTAGCACCCTTAATACAGTGATCAGGTTGGGGATGAAACTCCACTTCATTCTACCCACCGGTAGTATAAAATTTCCGGTGCCGAGTCTGTCTGTGCATTGTGTTCACGCATTGGCCCTTCACGCATTGTCTCTTCTGGGTTTGTCTCCTCAGGGTTTGTCTCTTCATCCTCTGAGACGCCTGTCTCGCCAGTGTCACCAGTCTTAAACTCGGCCAGTGATTGAAACTCAGGTTCATCTTGCGCCCCCGACGACTGTGAGGTTTGTAGATTCTCCGAATCACCGGACTGCGGTTTAAACGGATCTTCCAGCGGTGGCGGTATTTCAATTAACTTATTGCCCAGCCCGATCCCCTCTTTTACCGCCTGAAGATCGCCCAGCAAGCCCAGATTGAACTGAACCTGCACACCGGCGATCTTGCTGACGTTCACTTTTCTGATGGAAGACAGTCCCATGAGATAGTTTTGCGCACTTTTAAAACTGGCAAAATTTCGAATATTGGACACCTGCATAATCACCTGATTACGCTCAGCAATTTCGACGACACAATATTTCTCGCACAAGCTATCGGCCAGCTTATTGGTAACTGATGCGATCAACAGCTCAAGAGAGTCCTGGTTGACTTCGAAACGGCTTGTTTTCCCTTCATTGAAGTAGGTTAACTGCGCCTGCCAACCTTGTCCCAGCTGACGAATCCGCCCGGCGATCACCGCATCAGCGCCATAACGTTCGCTGGCTTGCAAAATCGGTGACTGAAAATGTCCCCAGACGTCACTCAGGGTGATCACCAACTGATCTTCTAGGTCCATCAGCGGTAAAATGACCGGTAGTCCGCGTCGCGCGGCATTAACAGCCAGCAACTGTGAAAGCTCAGAAGTCTGTAATTCCTCTTTAATCAACTGTCGCTTGAAGTCTTGTTCAACCGCCAGCCAAAAGAGCGTGACCGGACGATTGCTGCCCCAGATGGGCATGCCCGATTCCTGTATCAGCTGGTCGATCAGGCGCGGCTCAAAATCCAATAACAATTCAAACGCGCTCTGCGCATCTTCAGCGGTTTTGCTACTATACTCAAAGCGTTGCAGATAGGCTGTTACCTTGGCAAACGCCTGCTGTACTTCAAACGCATTTAACACCTGCTGATTGCCACTCCTTCGCACCAGTACTTCTTTAAAGCCCTTTAGTGCCGCCGACCATCGTGATTTGTTCGATTGATCCACAACCGCGACTTTAACCTGGTAGAGTTTTTCCACTTCCACGGCTGAAATCCGGCCGATAGCGAATAAAAGGAATAAGCTCAGTATTCTTAGTGAAGTTCTTAACAATTGGATCCCCATAACTCAGACTGATACGTTTCAGTCGATTGAATCTTCGACGCCAATAATAAATCAACTCGAAAGCAGAACCAATAACTATTAGTCCGTTATTACAAGAATAACGCGCCCTGGATAAGACATTCGGGTGTTCTCAATTTCAACCCGCAACCCGAGAGCCCGTCTGAGGTCAGTCGGCGCTGGCGAGATCTTCGGAAACAAATAGCTTTCCGTGGTGATCGACGATGATCGCAGAGACGCCGTCAAGGCTGTTGACCAAAGCCATTCCCTGCTCGACCCCCATGACAAAAAGGCTGGTCGAAAGTGCATCGGCACTGGTGGAATCTCTGGCTAGAATAGTCGCACTCTGGATAGAGTCAACCGATTGACCGGTCTTGGGATCGATTATGTGGTGGTAGCGAACCCCTTCCTCGATAAAAAAGCGTTCGTAGTCACCCGAGGTTGACAATGCGATTTCTTCTAACGGTAAGTTGGCAAGTAACTTGTTCTCGTCGCGCGGGTGTCGAATACCGATATACCACAAACGATCTTGCTTTTTGCCGATCAAGCGACTGTCGCCGCCGGCGTTAACATAAGCGTTAGTAATTCCGGCTTTTTGTAACAACTGAATGCAACTGTCAACGGCATATCCTTTAGCGATACCGCCCAAATCGATTTTTACACGGGGATCGCTAAAAAATACACTCAGTGAGTTTGAGTCCAATTTTATTTTCTGGTAATCGATGGCCGGTTTCAGGTCTTCAATTTGGGCGGCCTGCGGTCGAATTTTACGGCGATAATCATATAAATAACCGACGCTGGAAAAACTGATATCAAACGCACCTTCGGTCAGCCGGGAAAAATAAAGGGAACGCTGCAACAACTTGAACATTTCCTCGCTGATCACCAGCGGTGCCCGTGACGCATTCTGGTTGATCAGACTCAATTCACTATCTGGCTTATACGGGCTCATACCACGGTCGATACGGTTCATTTCCTCGACCACCTGCCCGATAAGTCGGTCGGCCAGACTTTTGTTGCTCGATTCAAATTCAACTTTTGCCTGAGTTCCCATGACTTCAAAAGAATGGCTGTACCATTCTTTGTGTGATTCTCCAACCGGCGTCTGTCCAGTCTGCGCTTGCTCGGTTTGCGACAAGCTAATTTGCGATTGATTGGCCGACAAATGAAAGGAAACAAAAACAGAAAACAAGAATGCTAACCGGGTCTTTTGCATGTGAGATGTCCGAATCTGAAATTCAGGCGAATGCTGGAAAAGCAAACAATCGACCTTTCAAATTTTAGTTTAGTTTGCGAGCAATTAGACTGGCCTGGCAAAGATTCAGAAAAAGCATCAGTCCCGACCTGGCCGTAAGCCTGCCTAACTAGGAAAGAAATTGATCAAATAAGTTTCGTTCCAGACTTCAACATCCATCGCGCCAAAATTGATCCTTTTGATGCGGGCGATGAGCCTTTTTTCCAATTCAGGGTCGTTTAATTCACTCGATTCAATCGTGCAACTTGAGACTTTGCCATTAGGCTGGATAACTAACCTGAAATTGACCCGCCCTTGCAGACTCGGGTTTTTCCTTAACGCTCGATGATATAACGCAAATATCTGAGGCTTGTATTTTTCAAAGGCCAACTGTATATTTTCTGAACTTCTTTTCAGGCTCCCGCTCTTGGTTCGGCGTTTGCTATTTTCGACCGCATCGCCAATATCGCTTTTTACATTGGTGGTATTTTGACCGGCCAGACTACCTGTACCCGACGACTTACTGGCGGTAGCCACCCGAATACCGCCGCTGCCCTGAGTCGCTTTTTTAGTAATTAACGAGCGAGTAACCGTAGCTGCTTTACCACTATCATTGGATAAACTCTGATTTTTTGCCAAATCCTGCATGTCATCCGGATCGCGCAAATCAGCGAGAGCATCAAAAACTGCGATATGCTTTTTGGCGACTTCTTTGGCGGATTTCTTCTCAACCGGTTTGGGTTCTTCCGGCTTTTTCTCCGGCTCTTTTTCAATTTCTTCCGGTTTTTTTTCTTCCTCTTTGGGTACTTCAGGTGGTGGTGGCGGCTTAACCACTTTTTTCTGCTCCAGCACCATCTTCACCAGACGAGGCGGAATACTTGTTCTCTGATTACGATCCGGTTTGGGCACTTCGAGAAAAGGGATCAAAATACTGAGCAGTAAAGAGACGACCAGCAATACGATAAGCACCCGGTAAAAACGCTGAGTTTCTTTTTCGTCTTTTTCCCACGGCAAAATCGGTGTAACGACCGGTCTTAACAAATAACTCGTCATAAGTGCTCGGTCACCTTGTGCCTGAAGGCTGTGAGTCAGAATTGCTTCGCTTAGTCACTGCCATCGATATATTGGTATAGTTAGCCTGACTTAGCGTGGCCAGAATTTTTCGTAATAATTTGTAGGGTATTTTCTTGTCGCCCATGACGGTAACGTCCAACCCTTGCTCTTCATCGCCTTGCTGCCAGCTATTCTGTGCCTGAAACTGCATTTCTTTCAGTAAACTCGGAATGATGGTTTCCTGCGAGGTAAGTACGCGACTAACATTGTCAATCAACCGCCCCTGAACAAGAATTTGTTCGTTGTTGACCAATACGATCACGGTTTCCTCAGGCAATTGTTGCGCGCTCGATTCGGGTAACTTTACCGCTTTACTACTCGGTAACTGCTGCACGTTAGACGAATTAACCAGTAAGAAAAACACCAGAATCGTAAAAATATCCATCAGGGACACAAGATTAAGTCCGCCGCTGCCAAAGCGTTTATGGTGGCGCTCCATACGCACAGCACGGTAAGATTTCTTCATGGCTGTCTTACCCCGGACTGTGGTTGCTTTGTTGATTCAGGTGGCGCATCCCCCATTGATATGTTGGGAAATAATTCACCCTGAACCAAATGTCCCTGTTCGTCCAGCTCGCGTTCGTCACGCACGATTAGTCGTACCGCGTCCATAGTCTGAACCAGCGTATCGTATTCAATTTCCATTTCCATTAGCAGCGTCACGCCGGTATCCGTGTTAAATTCGGGGTGTGCTTTAACCTGCTGCAAAAACTGGTTGAGGCCTTCAAAGTCATAACCTGATTCGGTTTTTTGTAAACGCTTGAGTAAACCCGAGTTCCGCTCGAGAACATCAAATTTATCTTTACGAATGATCACTTCGAGTGCTTTGGGCGGTTCTTCCTCGGTAGGCAAGGCTTCACTCGTTCCCGCGGGCAGGCTCAATTTAAGAATTGAGATCTGTGAAAAAACAGCCGTGATCAGCAAAAACGGAACCAGCACCACCATTAAATTCATAAAGGCGGTGATATTCAGCTCGGTATTGGTTTCTCGTAACCTTTTCGCTTTATCTCGAAACATTAATCTATCCGTTTAAATCGCTCAAATAATGCCGCAGTCTAGCTTCTGGTTTTATTTGCAGCCGCTTTCGCTGGCGTTTTTGTTGATTCGTAGGGTCGCGCGTCACGGATCAGATTGACAAACTTGACCGAGGCCATCTCGATACTATCGACAATTTCGGTGGTTTTAGTTTGCAAAAATGTAAAAGCCAGGATCAGCGGAATTGCCGCCATCAAACCGAATGCGGTTGTATTCATCGCGATGGAAATACTCGCTGAAAGGATATTGGCTTTTTCAGCGGGATCGACATTGGCTACCGCTGTGAACGCCTTGATCAGACCAAGAATGGTGCCGAGCAGGCCGAGCAAAGTTGCGATATTGGCGAAGGTTGCCAGATAGGGCGTACGCTTTTCAAGGCGCGGTAAAATCTCCATTAAGCCTTCTTCCATTGCCATTTCAAGGTCATCGTGACGTCTACCCTGCCCTACTTTTGATAAGCCATAGGCCAGTATTCGTCCGATAGCAGATTTGGAATTTCCGGCGACGTCGAGCGCCTGTCGAAAATTTCCCTGATTTAAAATGGGTAACAACCGCTTCCAGGCCGCCCTGTTTTTTACCTTAATCAGATTGAGAAAGATGTAACGCTCTATCGCAATTGCCAGTCCGAAAACGAAAACCAGCATAATCGGATACATAAATGCACCGCCATCCTGGAAAAAGCTCACTATAGTGGCATAAAGCCCCGGGTCAGTTTGTTGTGACGCAGCAGCGAGGGTAGAAGATTGTAACTCAGCCATTTTTTGCCCCTGAATGGAAATTCCTAAATTAAAAATTTAACTTATGCTATTTATCTAAAAATAACAGAATAAGCGGGTTTAACAAGAGGTTCGTTTTTTTTGTGTCATAAAAGCTAGATTGGTTCACATTAACGCCGCGCATCCCTCGTACGGCGACCTTTTAATCTCGAGGTTTGATTCATTAGCCGTTCGAGTGCTTTAAAATTCTATTGCCGCCCGCCTGAATTTTATTTCTTTATGGTAGCCTTATTGAGGCTTTTAGTGGCGTTTTTCTCTGTTAACTGGTAATAAAAATTAACCTGTTTTGAAAACACTTCTGGGTCAACGGGTGAATAAATCTCATCCACCAGCCTGAATATTTTCGGTGGTTGCCTGTTCCCTTCGTCGCCTTTCCAGGGAATGATATAAAGCACATTGGGCAGCTCTTTGTTACCCGAGACATTCATACCAAGCACAGTCTCCTCAATGGCCGGGGCGTTCTCCCTTTCTTTGACATTCGTCTTTTGTGCAGCATACAGCCGATCAACCGGCACCAGCGACAAGATAGCAAATAACAGTAAGCCAGACAAAACTTTTAACATTAACTGGATGTTCATAAGCTAACCCTCTTTGGCGATCCGACGTTTAAGATCAATTATCCAGCCGCTCACTTTACCTTCTTCGCTACCCTTGAGAAGCTGGTACTGTTGATAGTGATTAAGGGCAAGTTTCAGATCGTACAAATAAATATCAGCCAGAATAGCCAGGTTTAAATGACCTTTAGAATAACCGGGATAAATTTTTAACGCCTGTAGATAAGCCGCCTTTGCCTGTTGGAATTTTCCTGTTGAACGCAACAGAATAGCGTGCAAGTTATGGACATGATAATTTTCATTGTCTATCGCCAGACTCTTCTTTATTGCCGATAGCGCTTTATCAAATGCCGATTGCTGGAAATACAAACGTGCCAATTTATAGCTGGGGCCGGAATGCTCAGGATGCGCCAGCTGCAATCGTTGCAATAGTTGCAAAGCTGAGTTAAAGGCTTTTTGTTCTACCAGCTGGTTTACCTGTGAGTAGCCCTTTACCAGAGCCAACGGGATCACTTTGCCGGCCATGGGATCCGGATAATTGATTGAAACTGCCGCTTCTGTTTCCAGCGGCTTTTTAACCGGTTCTTGCTTCTCGGCGTCTACCGAGCGAGGCTCTGTCGCTTTACCATCTGATCTGACTAGTTTTAAATCCGCACAAGCGGACAAAAAAACCAATACAAAAGCGATAGCCAGAAATTTAACACTGACGATGGGGTTAAAACTTGACGAATCACTAAAACTGGACACTGTCAAACACCTCCAATCGCTCGACCTTATCAAATTGAGCGGGCTTCAACTTTCTAAGAGCTTCAATACTCGCTTTAACCGAAGTGTCATAAACGCTATCCACTGTTCTCTTTGCGTTAATTTCGTAAAAATCAATCGCCTTATCTTCAAAAGGTAACGCCTGATCCTCCAGCAAAAAGCCATACTCTTCTGCTTCGTCTTCACTTAGCCCTTTGGGCCGTTGAGAACTCATTAAATCCTGTGACAGGATCTGATATATTTGAGCAACCTTTAGTGTGCTGGCAGTTGTATATTCGGCCACATTATATTGGGCAATAGCATTATACGCGGTAAGCGCCTTCTTCATCGCGGCACGTTTCTTTTTCAATGAAGCCGCCAATGGCAACCTCAGCTTTATCTTCTTAAATTGAGAAAACAGCGGTTCGCTCAATAAAAATTTTGATTCTGCTGCAAGGTAGCGTGTTCGGGAATTATTGCTATTTTTATTTTTGGAATATTGCTGGATAATTTTCTGCTGCCAGAAAGATCGCTTGCCGCTATCACCGGCTTTCGAGTATAGGTTAACCAGGTTGTAACGTCCTTCCTGAGCCAATTCGTACGGTTGCGGATAAGTCCATACATAGTGTTTAAAAGCGCTAATTGCTTTTTTATCCTGGCCTGCCTTAAGATAAAGCTCCGCGACTCGCCAAAACCCTTCCCGAGCCAACTGGGGGTCGGATTGAACTTTCGCAAGGTATTGATATTCTTTCGCCGCTTTAGCCCACTTCTCTTGATTTTCATACGCCAGCGCCAGTTTTTCCGGTACGCTTTTTACTAGCGGATTACCCGGATACACTTTTCTGAATTTTTCCAGTGATGTGGTGGCCCGGCTCCATTGCTCAGATTGCAACAATAAAGCTGACGCGTCAAAAAGCGCGGTTGCCGCAATTTTTGATCGCGGTTGCAAGCGTGTAACTTTATTAAAAAGTCCGACCGCCTGCTCTATTTCGCCTGCGGTACGGGCATTTTCCGCTAACTTATAGATAGATTCTACTCTGCGTTTTTCAAAATTATTTCTATCCGCTTTCGATAAAACACTCGATTTTAACAATAAACTTATAGCAACTTCTGCCTCAGCATAACGTTTTAAATCAAATAAACCGTTGGCTACAATGATTCTGGCTCGAATTTTTTGCTTTGTATTCGGAGTAAAAGGCGAAGTCAATAAACGCTGGCTGGAATCAATTGCCATTTGTATATCGTTAAGCTGCAACTGTTGCTCGGCGACACGCGCCAGAATGCTTGCAGCTTCTTTATCGGTCGCAAATGCTGTACTAAACCTTAAACCACTTTGAATCGACGGGGTCAACCTGTCACGTAAGCTGGTTTTGTCCGGGAAAGACACTCCCTGATAAGCAACCAACGCACGATAGCCGGCGTCGCGCGCGTACTGACTTGTCGGGTTGTGGTAGGCAACAATCTCATATTCCTTTGCCGCCATTAAAACCTGACCTCCCTGCTCCAGCGTTTCCGCTAATAAAAATCGATATTTTGAATCCAGCACAGGGTCTTCAAATGTTTTCAGGATCTCCCGATACCATTGCGCAGCGATCAGATAGTCTGATGGTTTAGACGATTTTTGTGCCTGCGCGTGATAAAAAGTCGATACGTCGATCAGGTGCGTTTTGAGAAGCGGCTTTAGATCGTCAATCACTTTCCCTGAATATTTTTGCCAAAATAGACTTTGTCTGCCGTAACCTTTTACAAAGCGCTCTTTAGCAGGAAGAATTAAGCTGGGGAACCCGCCCTTGCGATAGATGTCGATCACGCGCGAATGAAACTCTGGAGCTGAAAGAGATAGAGGATTCCTTTCGATAAACCCCATGTAGGTATCGGCGGCATCTTTGAATCGCTCCTGCTCGATATACAGCTCTGATAGTGAGCCATAAATTTGATCTTCGTAAGCTCGTCGGCCGCTTGTTTCAAAGTGCCCTTTGACCGAGTTGGCCCCTTCCATATTATAAAAAGCCAAACTAATCACTCGACGCGTATCTTGAGCGAGGTCGGTGAGCAATTTTTCATCACCCGTTTTTTGTTTCCGTTGATTTAAGACTCGCTCATACAGTGTAAAAAAATCTTTAAGTGATTCTTTGAATAAACTTTGTTTAAATAAAGACCAGCCCTTTTTGTAAAGCGCTTTCTCATAAAAATCCGTACCGCTACCGCGTTTCAACACCTCACCGTAGGCCATCTCAGCAACTCGATACTGTTTACGCACAAAATAGGATTCTCCCCGTCTGAATTGGCTTTCCACATACGAAGGTGAATCAATGTGTTTTCGCGATAGCTGGTCGAGTACCGCCAGCGAAGATTCCGGGTCTGCATCCAGCGCGTGCGCCCTGGCTAATTGATATTTGATTTCATCGGCAGCCGCATAATCCGGAAACTCGACCAGCAATCTATTGTAGTAGGTTATCGCTTGCGTGAAGCTCGCCTGCTTTAGCGCAGCCGCTTGAGCTTGACTCGCCGAATCCTCGGCTAATGACAATTCAGACTCGGCCAGCCGCATATGCAACGAAGCCAGCCGGTGCAATGCTTCCCGGCGTACAGCTTTGTCACCGCGCTCAAGCAGACGTTCGTAACTCCGAATAACCTGCTCAGCTTTAACAGGTTTTAAGTGAGACGGTTTAGTGATTATTTTTCTGCTATCGACAAAAGTTAACCGCGGCTCTACATCCTGCGGTTTGATTTCCTGAAAAGGAAGAATTCGTTTAATATTGGCGCACGCCGACAAAATGCTTGTCACAATAATAAACAAACAGAATCGCCTGACAGGTCTTTTTAGACTATCCGGTTGTCGAGTATTTATGGAGTAGGCAGTCATCAAATTAATCCAATTCTGGCAACTCGATTGCCTGCTCATGCAAGCGCGCGATTGACAGGTCTGCCTGAAGCAGATAATGCGATAAGGTCGCACGCCGCTTACTTAGCACTGAATTGATCTGAAGTTTGAGCTCTTGTGAATTGGCTTTGATTTGATCAATGATTTTGTCTCTCAGACCAATCAGTTTTTTTCTGGACTGGTCTACCTGATGCTGATTATCCTGAAAACGCCGAGCCGCGTTTGGTCTTGCCTTTGACAGAGATTCGGTTCGAGACTCCATTTCATCAATCACCGCCCTGATCTGTCTCGCCTGTTTGGTAAACTGCCATATTTTTGCGACTTTGTTTTCTTCGAGCTGCCACTGTAAAACGCCTTTTGCGCGCCGAACCTTGTCCCGTTGCTCCTCGCTCAGCATGTTTTGCGGGATACCTGCGGCCGTTTTTGACAAACTGGCAACGCGCTTAACGATTTCCAGTTGTTCTTTATTTGCAAGCCGGTTTAAATTTTTTCCCTGAGTTAGTTCTTCGATTGTTTTTTCCAGCGCGGCCAGATCATTCTTATATCGCTCGAAGGAGCCAGCCGCTAGATAGCGTTCGACTAACGGCAGTTTCTCGTCAAATCGAATCCGATTGGCCTTGAGTATTTCGTCAAAAAGCGGTAGTTGCTGTTCCCAGTAAGAAAGTATGTTTGCCAGTTTTCCTAGCTTCTGATAACTTCTGAAACCCTCATTAAACCGATGCTGTGAGATTATTTCATATAAATAATAATCAAATTCGTCGCCAAACAACGCAGAATCAATTATACCGCTATCATCAATTTGTTTGGCTTGTGAAACGACAATTTTATCGATAAATTTTTCGAGCAATCCACCGGTTTCGATGAGCTGGTTAAGCCGGTCAATCAGGTCGATCTGCTGCTTATAATGTGCCGATGCCGACAAGTAATAGTCAAGCGCTTCATTCATCGAGCCTAACTTTTGAAAAGCATAAGGTACTGCAAGCAGCGCTTCTTGTACGGCAATATCACGAATGTCGCGCTCAATTAGTTCCAGCCAGTGTGTCAGGGCACTCTGGAATGCGCTTGATTCCAGATAGCTCCACCCCATGCCGAGCAACGCTTTGTTCGATTGCGGTGATGCCAATCGCACCTTTTCAAAATTTCGGCGCGCCGCCTCCGGCTTTTTCTGAGAAAGCTGATAATAGCCTAACGCGACCTGGGCCTTATCCTGCAGCGCTTTAACAATCTTATCTCCGGCAATTTCTGAATTGCTATTGGATTCCTGCTCCAGGTTGCCGGTCTTGATCGCAGCAAACATTAATTGCGCATTTTTCAGATCACTTTCTGCGAGCCATAATATACCCAGGTTAAATCGGGCAAAAGCGGTTAACGCGGAATCTTTTTTAATTTGGTTTAGCCAGTCTCGAGCGCTCTGTTTGTCGCCATTTTGTAGTGCAATATTGCCCAGCATCAGCAGCGCTTCATCTTTTAACGTGGAGTTAAGAGAGGCCACAATCCGCCGCAACCTGAACAATGCCTGCTGGTAGTCGGATTGACGATAATGAAGTTTACCCAGGTAAAACTCCAGCCTTGCGAGCAGCTCGGATTTAAGGTCTTTTTCGGTGAGTAACTGATTAAATATTTGCTGCGCGTGAGTCAGCATTCCAAGGTCCAGATAGATTACCCCCGAAAGCAATTTAGCACTCTGGGAATGCGAAGGTAATGCGTTTCGTTTTTGTGCCACTAAAATGGCATTGAGCGCCTCAATCGGCTTGCCACGGTAGTACTGAAATAAAATATGACCATAAGCGAGATCCTGAATATTGACCGGCAATTTGAGATCTTCTTTTGGCGTCATCTTCTCCTGAGCTTCAATAGCGGGACTTTCTTCCGCTATTGACTCGGGTACTACTGCCAATAAAAAAGCCATCGCGACGACTAACAATAATGTCGCCCCTGGTAATACTTCTGAAATTCTGGTGGTTGTCGTAAGCATCCCGGGCAAGACTACCATTCTACAATATTGAGTCGTGGTTGCTGTTTGCGGGTATCGTCCCTGAGTTGAATTTCGAGAGCTTTAGCTTCGCTACCTTTTTCAAACTCAAAGGCAATAGCACGTTTATACGCTCGTTTACGGGGCCCCTGTCCAATCACCACGGCGACAACTTCATGTTTTCCGGTACTGACGTTTCCAAGGTAGAGTTTCTGGATTGCGCCGCGATAAAGCGCATCGATATCATTTTTAGTATATAAATAATGGGTAACGTCCTTATCATCTATTTTGAGTTTTACATTATCTAGGGCAAAAAAATGCCCGACATCCACGCTCAGATAAACAGCTAACTGGGTCGATGCAGGAAAAAGCAGATCTTCTTCCAGAATAAACAGGTCGCGATTGACGCTTAAAACTTCTTTTTTAAGTGCTTCCAGGCGGGCTGCGGTCGTAATATCTCCGCTAGATTCTTCGGCCGGCTGCCCGGCTGAGTCTTCAGTCGCCAACAGCGGTGGGCTCATGCCCAATAGCGCGGCTATTAAAATCGGCAAGAATAAACCGATCAGTCGGCCGATTAGCGAATTTTTGCTGTCACTGAAAACTTTCACTTTTGTCCTCTACTCCTGTCATCCAAAAGGTGCCGCCCGGATGTCTGTGAACTCTTAGCTAATTGAGAATAATTATCGAACTCATAGGATCCTATCTCAGGCAAAAATAAAAAAAGCCATACCAGTACTCATTTTCTCATCAAACGATACAGTTTTCTTTGGTACAAGTGCTTATTTCTTATACGCTTTTTTAGCCTCGACGATGACTTTGGTCAAACTTTCGAGGGTTTGGAGCCCGACCAGTCGTTTTACCAGCTTTCCTGACGGATCGATAAGGTAGCTGGTGGGCAATGTCGGTGGCAGAGAAAAAGGCAGTACCGGGATTGGATCGGTCGCGATCATCGGGTATTGAATGTCCCACTGATTAACCAGCGCTTTTAGTTGCTGGTTGCTTAAAGGCTCATAGCTCACCCCTAATACTCGCACATTATTGGACTCGTTTAAGCGGGCAAACTGGTTGATTGCAGGAATTTCCTCAATGCAGGGCGCACACCATTCCGCCCAAAAATTGACCAGTAACCAGTGCCCTTTATAGTCATCCAGACTTCTCTTTTGGCCGCCTAACAAGTCAAATTCGCCATTTTGGCTGCAACCGGCACTAATTAACAAAATTGAAAATAGAACTAATCTGGGAAAATATGCTATAGTTTTCATGTGGTTGGTAATATTACCGAATTTATTTATTGATTTTTTGGTCAGTTTTGAGTACGGCCTGTTATAATCGGCTGGTGTAAGTGAACAGGAGCCTCAGGGAACCACACTAAGTCGGGGTGGTGACGTTTGTTTTGTAAAGGCAGTTTTTCTTCTTTGGAAGATAATTGCGGCTAAAACGTCTTTCAAAAACAGGATTACTCACCACCGATAAGCAGCATAAAGTAAATGCCGCTTTAAATACAAGTGAAAATGCCAGTGCGGATAATCGTCCTGACTGGCCGTTAGCCGTAGTTGACGGCTGGCGATAATTAAAAAACATCTGTGTTATCGAAATATTGACAGGATGGCCTTGATCAACAGGAGAGCAGTAAGGCAAACATGGAAAGCTTAAGATTAACGATCCCCTCACAGCAAGAAGGTCAACATATTCTCGTCGAAACCGACTTTGACAAATTGTCAGATTGGTTAGGCGCGCTTCCGCTTGCCGATATGTCCAAGACGCTGCCCGAGGTCACTCGTGCCATATCCAGTCTTAATCGTACCGAAATAGGCTTTAAACAACGCGCAGAGCTGGTCGAGCTTTTCGACTCGACTTATCAGTTAATACACGCCTATTATCGCCCCAAACTCGCCGCCAGCAGCAAACACGCCGCCGCCGATCGGGAGCAATTAGAAAAACTCTACAATTTAACCCGGGAAATGGCGTTTGCCCACAAAATAATCGTTAATGACTCACAGGTTAAGCGCAAACTTTGGGGTAAAGATAAGCTAAAAACAAAAGCGACCGCGTTTGCCATTTTTTATCTTGGTGTAATGCTCATCGAGCAATACGAAGTTTATACGCCTATCCCAATCTACTTGTGGCGAGAGATCAACGCGCTGTTTGCTCTCGCCGGAAAGGAAGGCGTCGAGCACATGAAAATAACCACCGGCCGCACCTGTTGTCTACCTACCATTGAACAAAATTATGTGCGTAACTGCCTGATCGCTTTGGCTGACCCTTACCACCTGGATAAGGGGGAGCACTGGCAGGTTTTTCATTATTTACAGCACTGGGTTCATCTGGCACGGATCTCAGAAGATCCGGATGATTTCAGACATTCTGAGTGCTTTATCATTGACGTCACCAGCGAGAACAAACCCAATTTTGTTACCAGTGAGCTGGACGATCCCGAAGACCCTAAAATTCGATTACTGTTAACCCCAGACCTGCTTAAACAAATTAAATATGACCTGGAGAGTTTTGAAGAGAAAAACAAATTGCCGCAGAACTCTTTTCACCCTTCAATCAGTTTCGTTTCGGCCAAATATCTCTGGGAGCATCTGGCGCGCCACTGGGCGCAACGAGTCGAGAGAAACGCACGTCGCTACCCGATAGTGACCAAGGTCGATGTTGTCTGGGGAATAAACGATGTCAGCCGTATTTTAGGACGTGCGAACCAGAATGGTCGCAAATCCCTTTCTTTCGATGAAATTCGTGCGCTCACAGAAATTGGACACAAAGAGCACCTGACCTGGGATGCCATCAACGTCAGTAGCGGCGGCATCGGGTTGTGCTCGCGCCATTATATGATTCCCCGGCTAGCGCTCGGTGATCTGGCATTGATCAGAGAGTACATGGATGGCAATCCTGCACCTCATTGGCGTCTGGCTATTTGCCGCTGGCATACGGGCGACAAAAATAACGGCACTATGCTCGGCCTCAAATACGTCGAAGGTCGCTACCAGCCGGTTCGCCTGATTCTTTATCAAGGCAAAAATGAGAAAGGCGGTCAGCCCGGGATCGTGGTTTCGGACACTATGGTCGATGGAAGTAATTCTGCAACTATCATTACTACTCGCGGCACTTATCAGGGCGATCGGGTTTACGCAATGCTCGGTATGGAAAAACCGGTTGAAGTAAGACCCAGAGTCAAGGTCGAAGTAACACCCTGTATTGAAAGGTTTTTCTATCAAACTTACGAGCTTAGGGACGAACTGGCAGAAGAAATTCAAGGGGAGATTTCTGACATCATTCCCTGGACCGCCATTCCCCATGAAAAAGGGGATGTTGATGATGAATTTTTAGACGGCGATACCGAACTCTCTAAACCGATTTCACTCGATGACTTGCGCTTACCGGGCGATCACTAAACAGTTTGCCTTCGGCTATTAATAGCGTCTCCATCGACTGTTTAACCGCAGCAGGCAAAGTTGAGGCCTCGATTGACTGTTTTGATGGCAGGCGCCTCGCCAACAGACTGACTATTTCAATATAAGTGATATCCTGCAAACTTTTCACCAGACAATAAGATTGATCCTGTCCTTTGGCGACTATTCCAGCTGCGACCAGCTTTTCCAACCAGTCGAAACTCAGCACGCGTTTGCTATGACTCGCGTGAGAATCAACTTCATTTTGTGGTAATGTTTTCCCCTCAGACTGATACTCCCCCAACAACAACAATAACGAAACCATCTCTATCAAAGGGTGTTGCTCTCTTCTGCTTTTCAATTCAAATGCGTCCAACGCATGACAAAATTCGGCACCTAAAAGAACGATATTCCAACTTAAGTACAGCCAGATCAAAAACAGCGGCAGCGCCGCCAGCGCACCAAATATAAACTGATAAGTCGAAAACTCAGTCATAAAAATACCGAACCCAAACTTTGCCAATTCAAACAACATCGCCGTCACCACGCCTGAGGAAAAAGCGTGCAGCACGGGTATTTTTCGATTCGGGATCAACAGAAACATCAGTGCAAAAGCCAAAGTCGCCATCAAAAAAGGCAACCACCAGGTGAACCACTGGCTGTGCTCGGTAACAACGTCAGAGATTATCGGTAGCGACTTTAAGTAGGACGTTATCAATAAGCTGGAGCCGATCAGAATCGGCCCGAGTGTCAGCACAGCCCAGTAAACCAGTAATGTTCGTACCAGCGATTGTTGCGATTTAACCTGCCATATTTTATTAAAACTGGTATCAATTGTGCGTACCATTAACAACGCAGTCACCACCAGCATCAAGGTTCCCAGCGCCGAAAGGTTTTTAGCTTTGCTGACAAATTCGTTAATATAGGCTCGGATAGTGTCACCGGTTCCTGGAACGAAGTACTGAAACGTAAACGATTGCAATTGTTCGGCGAGTGTTTGAAAACTCGGAAATAAAGCCAGTAACGCGAAAATAACCGCCGTTAAAGGCACCAATGCCAGTAAGCTGGTGACGGTGAGTTCTGCGGCAATCGACGAGCATCGGTTTTGCGAAAACCGGCGGAATAAATAGCTGACAAAGGCTTTGGTGTATTTAATGCTTTCTTCCAACACAACTTAATCCTAAAATGACCCGCTTATATCAATACTACCTAACCAAAAAGGCGATAACAAATGCCCTCTTTTAAGATCTACCATAATCCACGCTGTTCCAAATCGCGTCAAACGTTAGCCTTATTACAGCAAAATGGCGCAGATGTAGAAGTCGTTGAATACCTGAAAACGCCGCCGAGCGAAGCGGAACTTAAATCCCTGCTCAAGGCGCTTTCGCTGGAGCCGGACGGCCTCATGCGCCGCAAAGAAGCGGAGTTTACTCAATCCGGTCTGGATCAACCGGGACTGAGTGACACACAAAAAATCGCGTTAATGGTCGCCAATCCGAAAGTTATCGAACGTCCCATTGTTGTAGTTGGTGACGACGCAGTGATCGGCCGGCCTCCAGAAAACGTACTGAAGTTCTTTTAATCATGGTTAAACTTCTGGTGCTTTATTATTCCGCGGGTGGCACCACCCGTCGGCTGGCGCATCTGATCGCAAGAGGCGTTGAAGAGCAAGGCGCTGAAGCTATCCTTCGATGTGTGCCGAGGGTATCGAGCCTGGCTGAAAAACATCCGCAAACCGTTCCGGAAAATGGCGATCCTTTTGCCCAGCTGTCTGATCTGGAACACTGCGATGGCTTGCTGGTGGGCAGCCCAACCCGGTTTGGCAATATGGCAGCACCGCTTAAGTATTTCATCGATCAATCCAGCCAGTTGTGGATGAATGGCAAGCTCGCCGACAAACCGGTCAGCTTTTTTACCTCGACCAGCAGTCTACACGGCGGTCAAGAGTCCACCCTGCTTAGTATGATGATACCTTTTATCCATCACGGTATGGTCATTTGCGGATTACCCGTGAAAGAAACCGCCTTAATGCACACCAGCAGTGGCGGAACACCCTATGGCGTAAGCCACTGGAATGGATTGTCTAACGACAGAGCAATAAGCGACGATGAAAAAAAATTGGCGATTGCTCAAGGTAAGAGAACGGCGATGTTCGCGCAAAAACTAAAACAAACTAACACCGGTTGAGTCACACTATGAATCATCTTTTACTACAACCTCTGCCAACTCAGGCAATGCTAACAGCCCGTCGGGTCACTTTATCAGGTTATTTCGGGTTGGTGTTATTGATACCCGTGTGGAATTTATGGTGGTATCCATCGGCAACTTATTCCAATGGCGTACTAACTGGCGTGTGGCTGTTTCCTTTATTATTTCCGGCGGTCGGTCTGCTTCAGGGAAAAGCCTATACTTACGCCTGGTCTGGATTTATTGCGGTCATATACATCAGCCATGGGCTAACCTCATTGCTCACCAGTCTGGAAGAGTTCCTGCCGATCACCCTGGAGATTATTTTTTCAACCGCATTTCTTTTTGGTGGTATGTATTTTGCCAAATGGCGTGGCGAGCAGCTGGGTTTACAGCTACCAAAAAACAAAAAGTAACGCGTTTGCTGGCCACTAAAAAGCGTCCGAGCGTGTTTAAAAACGGTCTCAATTAATTATTCTGATAAGCCCGAAAGCGCAGCCAATGATCGCAGATTACTAGCGCTGCCATCGCGTCAACAATGGGAACAGCTCGCGGCAACACACAAGGATCGTGTCGCCCCCTACCGGAAAACTCGACCGCGTTTCCCGCAACATCCACAGTTTTTTGCTTTTGCATGAGTGTTGCCACCGGTTTAAATGCAACCCGAAAATCAATGTTCATGCCGTTGGAAATGCCTCCCTGAATTCCTCCCGAATGATTAGAGCGCGTTTTAATATCGCCATCATTATTTTGAAAGAATACATCGTTGTGTTCGCTGCCTTTCATTAGTGTGCCGGCAAATCCCGAACCGAATTCAAAGCCTTTGCTGGCGTTAATCGAAAGCATCGCTTTGGCCAGATCGGCTTCCAATTTGTCGAATAAAGGTTCGCCCAACCCCACCGGTATATTGCGCAGGGTACAGCCGACAACGCCACCGATGGTATCACCCTGCTTTCTGGTCGACAGGATCCGCTGCTGCATCAACCTGGCGGCTTCAACATCTGGACATCGAACCGGATTAGATTCCACCAGCTCGGCGGTTACCTGTTCACTCGCCAGCTGGCAGCGAATATCGGCCACTGACTCGACCCAGGAAATAATTTCAATAGGTTTTTGCGCGCGCCCCCCTGTGCCGGATAGTATTTTTAAAGCAATGGCACCAGCGGCAACATTGGCCGCAGTCGTTCGAGCGGAACTTCGCCCGCCACCGGCAACATCTCGAACGCCATATTTTTGCTGGTAGGTATAATCGGCGTGGCTGGGCCGATAAAGGCCGGCAAACTCCTGATAATCTTTGGAGCGGGAATTACTGTTTTTGATCAACAAACTAATCGGCGTGCCGGTAGTGACGCCGTTAATAACTCCAGAAAGGATCTCAACCCGGTCGGACTCTTTTCTTTGCGTCACCAGAGCACTCTGGCCGGGACGACGCCTATCCAGCATCGGCTGGATATCTCCTTCACAAAGCTCAATTCCAGCCGGACAACCTTCCACCACACAACCAACCGACGGGCCGTGAGATTCGCCCCAGTTAGTTACTCTGAATAATTTACCAATGCTGTCACCTGACATAAATATTGCCTTTTCTACTCGCCCGTTTAATTTTTCAAAAACCGCCTGGCACTCAATTTCACTATCGACTCACAACCGATTTAACCCTTTGGAAGCCTTGAGCAACTGACTGCTCTCTTGCAGAAATTTTTCGGCATAATCGCCAAACCAGTCACGCACGCGCAAGAAATCTCCTTTGAAGGCTATCTTATCACCGTCCTGCATCAGCGTTAATAATCGTTGAAAGCGGTCGATAAAGCGTTGCATCATTTCAATATTTTCAGGCTCTGAAAAAATGATCTCAGTGTAGAGTTCCGGATCCTGCGCAAATAAGCGCCCAACCATGGCTAACTCCAGGCGATAAATCGGCGAACTCATCTGCAACACACGCTCCAGATCGACTTTTTCTTCAGCCAGGTGCTGACCATAGGCGGTGGTTGAAAAATGCCGCAATACCTGGACAAAAGCCATCGTCCGGTCATGCTCCTGAGCGCTGCAACAAACGGTATTTACCCGCCAGGTCGAAAACTGCTGTATCAGCCACTGGTACTTATCCTTTTCTCGACCATGGCAAACCACCACTGTCTGCCCGCTAAAATCAGCGACGTCAGGGCCAAACATGGGGTGCAATCCGACAACACTACCAGAATGTGTCGTCAACATTTGTCGCATAGGGCTTCGTTTAACGCTGGTAACGTCGGCTAGCACACAATCTTCAGGCAACTCGCCAAGCTGTTGGATGACAATATCGGTTTGCGCAATAGGAACCGCAACGACTACCAGCGCAGCTTTGAGCAAAACCTCTGCGGCCCGACTCCATCCACCAGCTTCAATCACTTCGATCTGGTAACCGGACGCGCGAAACATTTCGACAAATAAGCTACCCAGCTGCCCCCCGCCGCCAATCACGACCACCCGTCGATTCCCCTGCTTGCTACAGCTATATCGAAGAGCCGGTTTTGATCGGTTTTTCTCGGCATTTTGCAATTTAAGCTTTTGCCGCTGCAACGCGTTTATTTGTTCGTCGATTTGCGCCAGAGTTAAATTTTCATCAATCGGACAAGCGCTCTTCGCGCGCGCGCCAGTATCATCTGTTCGCTTCATAAAAATCCTAAATTAGCTGGCTATCGACGCCGCAAGCGGCCAGACAGTCCCAATAACCGGGAAAGGACTTTTCAACGACCTGGCTATTATTGATGTTGATCCCCGGTGACCTTATGCCGAGGAGCGCCAGACTCATGGCCATACGATGGTCCTGATGGGTCTGAATTTCTGCAGCTTTTGGTATGCCACCAAAAATGGTCAGAAAATCCTTACCCGACTCGACCCGAATACCGGTTTTACGCAGCTCGTTGGCAGTATCTTCAATTCTATTTGACTCCTTGTAGGCCAGATGCGCAATGTTGCTGATATGAGTCTTGCCCTCGGCGAAACAGGCGACAGCAGCCAGCGTTTGCACCGCATCTGGCATCGCCCCCATATCAACCTCTATTCCTTTTAACTGCTCGACGCCAGCGATGACGAGCCTATTTGACTCCCGTCTGACGCGAACCCCCATAGTCTTTAACACCTGATAAAAAGCCGACTCGCCCTGAAGCGAGTTAAAATCAAAATTATTGATTGTCATCTTGCCGCCAGCGATAGCAGCGGCCCCCATAAAATAGGTTGCGGACACGGGATCAGCAGGGATCTCAAATTC
>Ga0316209_1001135_pt1 | contig 31367 bp, 24 predicted proteins | sample 6monopyrite_MG_FD_204945 | JGI IMG/M metagenome (GOLD analysis project Ga0316209, IMG submission 204945) | Microbial mat bacterial communities from mineral coupon in-situ incubated in ocean water Damariscotta River, Maine, United States -... | ecosystem: Environmental > Aquatic > Marine >...
AGGGCGTTGAGCCGGGAGTGCTTGCACGGGTTCGCGAGGCGATCGCGACGCTTGAGAGCGCCGGCGCCAAGGTGACGCCCGTCTCGCTGCCCCATACCGAGCATACGATCGCGACCTACTACTTGATCGCGACGGCGGAAGCGTCGAGCAATCTCGCGCGCTTCGACGGCGTTCGATACGGACGGCGCGCGGATAAGGTCGAAGACCTGCAAGACCTCTATATGCGCTCTCGCTCGGAAGGCTTCGGAGCGGAAGTGAAGCGCCGGATCGTGCTGGGAACCTACGTGCTTTCCGCGGGCTACTACGACGCCTACTACGGCAAGGCGCAGCGCGTGCGAACCTTGATTCGACGCGACTTCGAAAAGGCTTTCGAGAGCTGCGACTTGATCGTGACGCCGACGACGCCGGAGACGGCCTTTGGGCTAGGTGCCAAGAGCGGGGATCCGCTGTCCATGTACCTGTCCGACGTCTACACGGTTTCGGCCAATCTGGCTGGTTTGCCCGGACTCTCTATGCCCTGTGGCTTGAGCGATGGGATGCCCGTTGGCCTGCAGTTGATCGGGAAGCCACTCGATGAAGCGACGATCCTACGCGTCGGCGACGCCTATGAGCGGTTAACGGAACATCATTTGGCGCGCCCGCCGGAGACGAACTGATGTCTGCGCTCCCTGAAAAATACGAGATGGTGATCGGGCTCGAAGTCCACACCCATTTGAAGACAGAGTCGAAGCTCTTCAGTCCGGCTCCGGTCCAGTATGGCCTCGAACCGAACCATTCGGTTCATCCGATCGATCTCGCGTTGCCCGGGGTTCTGCCCGTGCTGAACGAGCGCGTCGTCGAACTCGCGATTCGGCTCGGACTTTCGATTCACGCGACGGTCAACCCGCTCTCGATCTTCGCGCGGAAGAACTACTTCTATCCCGACCTGCCGAAGGGCTACCAGATTTCGCAATTCGAGGAGCCTGTCGTTTCGGACGGATGGCTCGATATCGAAGTGGAAGTCGGTGGCGCAGGTAACGGCACAGGTAAAGGAAAGAAGAAGAAGGGCGCCGCGCCGGAACTCGAGCGAAAGCGAATCGGAATCACCCGCGCGCATATCGAAGAAGACGCGGGCAAGTCGATTCACGATATCGCGATCGCCGGTTCCGATGACTCGTGCATCGACCTGAATCGCGCGGGCGTTCCGCTCCTTGAGATCGTCTCTGAGCCCGATATCCGTTCTGCCCAGGAAGCGACGGCCTATCTGCGTGGGCTGCGTTCCATCCTTCGTTATATCGGCGTCTCCGATGCCGACATGGAAAAGGGGCAGTTTCGCTGCGATGCGAACGTTTCGATTCGGGAGCGGGGGGCGAAGGAATTTGGCACGCGAACCGAGATCAAGAACCTCAACTCGTTCACGAGTGTCGAGGATGCGATCGAAGCCGAAGCGATTCGCCAATTCGAATTGATCGAAGACGGCGGCGAAGTTGTCCAGGCGACCATGGGATACGACCCGGAACGCCGTCGAACGAGCGTCCAGCGGCTCAAGGAAAATTCGGACGACTACCGCTACTTCCCCGATCCCGATCTGATTCCGCTTCGAATCGATCCAGCGCGGATCGAGGCGGTTCGCGGTGAACTGCCCGAGCTTCCGGAAGAGAAGCGCGCGCGCTTCGAGTCCGAGTACGCCTTGTCGGCCTACGACGCAGGCGTGCTGACGGCGTCCCGTACCCTCGGCGACTTCTTCGAAGAAACGGCCAAGTTGAGCGGCGCGCCCAAGCAGACCGCGAATTGGGTCACTCGCGATGTACTTCGCGAACTCAAGGAACGCGAGTGCGAGCTCGAAGACCTCGCGCTCACGCCGGAGATTCTCGGTAGTCTGATCAAGCTGATCGAAGAGGGCCGACTGACCGCGCGAAACGCAGCGCAGATCTTCCCGGATCTCGTGACTGACGGCGGCAATCCCGAAGCGTTGATGGTCGAACGCGGGCTCGAAGCGGTCTCCGATGTCGGTGCGATCGATGGCTTCGTGGATGAAGTCATTGCGGCCAATGCGGACGTTGTCCAACAGGTGCGCGATGGCGATGACAAGCCCCTCAACTTCCTGATGGGACAAGTCATGAAGGCAAGCCAAGGGAAAGCGGAACCGGGGCAGGTGCGGAAGGCACTCGCAGCGAAGATCCGCGGCTAGTCCTCTGAGAACGGGAGGGCGACCTCCGCGTGATTCGTGGGCTATGGAGCGAGATGCTCAGACTGATTCCGAAACTCATCGCGGGCCTGCTGGCCCTTTCGCTCCTCGCGATCGGCGCGATCGCGGTTGCGCTTCCTCGCTTGATCAACAGCGACGAGTTTCGAGCCTCCCTCCACGAAAGCGCGGCGGAGGCGTTGGGGACGCCCGTCGAGTGGGCCTCGCTTGATGCGGGGGTCGTTCCCCTTCGCCTGACGATGATCGACCCGGTCCTCGTGGCAGAAGGGGGTCATCGCGACGATGCGCGACTGCTCGCCGAGTCGATTGAACTCCGGCTCTCGGCGGCAGAACTCCTTAGGCAGAAAGTTCAGGTCGATTCCCTCGTATTGAAAGGCGTCGAACTCGTCGTCACGCGAACAGCGGAGGGCTGGCAGCTCCCCTTCGGCAATGCGGGGGGCGAGGCGCCCGGCTCACAGCCGGGATCGAGCGATTCCCCGGACGCGGTCCCGCCTACCGCTCCGGAGCAAGCGCCCAATGATCCAGGCGATGCGCCCCAAGAGGGAGACACCGCACTCTCCCTCGCGCTGCACCGCTTCGTCCTGGAGGACAGCCGGCTCGTGATCCACGACCGACTGCTCCCCCGTCCGATCGAGTGGGTCTTCGACGACCTTAACCTGGAAGCGGAAGGGGCGGATCTCGATGCTCCACTCACCCTTGTCGCGAGCGCCCGCGTGCTCTCGAACAAGCGGGACATCGGAGGGCTCGAGCTGTTAGGCGATGCGAGCTTCGCCGGGTTCTACGACCTTGACCTCCTGCTTGATGCGCTTCGGATCGAAGAGCTGCAGCCCTATGTCTCCGACGCAACTCTGGCGGGCGCGGCGACGGGTCGGCTCTCCCTGGAAGGCGATGCGGCGGGTGTCACGAAGACTGAAGCGGATCTCCGTCTCGCCGAGATGGCGATCAAGACGCTCGGGCTCAATCTCGTCGGAGAGCTGGATCTCAAGGCAACGCAGGGTGCGACCGGGCCGCTGGCATTCGACGCATCGCTCGATCTGGGCGTTGGCGGCGAGGCTCAGCTCGATGGGACGATGGCTCTGGACGGCGGCTTTGATGCCGCGATTCAGCTTGAGAGGCTCGATCTCGAGCCCTACGCCGCGCTTGCGGGTGGAGGCCTTTCGGTTGGAGGCCATGCGACGGGGCGACTCGATGTGGTTGCAACCGCCGCTGGCGGGCTCGAGAAACTCTCGACGGATCTCAGAATTCCCGATGCTCGTTATGCGGACGCCGCGCTCGAACTCGCCGGCGCGCTCGATCTCGGACTCAAGCTGGATGGGCTCGGCGAGAGTGATCCCGTTCGCTTCGACGTGGCGATGGTTCTGATCGAAGAAGGCGGACGAATCGAGGGGGCCGGGGAGGCGACGCTTGCCGGGGCGGTCGATGCAAAACTCGTGTTCGGAAACGTCGATCTCGCGAAGGTCGCGCCGTGGGTCCCGGAAGGCGTGCAGCTCGACGGACGCTTGACCGGTGACGCCGATCTCCGCATGACCGCGGATCGAGTGATCGAACGTTTGAAGACCCAGATTGCCATCGCTTCCGCCCGACTGATGAGCGGGCCGATCGACGTGGCAGGGAAGTTCGACCTGGACCTCGATCTCAATCCATCTCGCGGAAGTGGGGGAGGCGAACCGATTCGCTTGAACTCAGCGCTGATCCTCGATGATGGGAGTGGACTCGAAGTTGTGGGTACGTCGACGGTCGAAGGGGAAGCGGATCTGGTCGCGACACTTGAACGATTCGATCTCGCGCTCATTCGTCCCTTCCTGCCGGATCCCGAGATGGAACTCGCCGGCCTCGCTTCGGGCACGGGTCGCCTCGTCGGCGACGTGACGACCCCCGAGTTCCTTTCTCTCGATTTGGGAATCGAGAACGGAAAATTCAAGACGAGCGAGTATGAAGCGGAGGGCCCCTTCCTGGCGGTCGTGAAGGTCAAGGAGCCGCTGACTCGGCCGCGGGGACGAGTCGAACTCGACCTGACCGCAGCGCGCCTTCGCTACCTCGACCAGTTCAACAAAAAGGCGGGTATGCGTGCCCAGCTGACCACGCGCTTTATCCCGGAGGAGTCCGGCGAGGTCGTCTTCGAGAGCAAGCTCGAGCTCAGGAACATTGACGAGATCCTGATTCAGGGGGCGATGGGCGAATCGACCTCCATCACCGTCTCCATGACTGATTTCAACCTGGAAGGGTGGTCGGAAGTTTTTCCGGCGCTCGCTGTCTATGACGCGGATGGGGTGATTTCGATCGACGGCCTGGGCGTCGAATGGGCCGAAGGTGCGCCCCAAAGATTCGGCGGCCGAATCTTCTTTCGCGGGGTCGGCCTAACGTTGCCCGAAGCGGGCCGTGTTCGCCTGCGAGGAACGATTCTCGGCGAGGAGACCCGGATTCGAACGAAGGGTCTCAAAGCTCGGCTCGAGGGCGCGACGATCGGAATCAAGGGCGCGATCGAAGATCCGCTCGGCGCGGGCGAATTCGATCTGGCGGTGGAAACCCTGGGTGAGACCGAAGTGAACGATGTGCTTTCGAGTCTGACATCGGCTCCGGATCGGATCTTCGGCCCTTTGGAGTTTGCCGGACGGGTGACGGGACGGCTTGATTCGCCGAAGGGTCTGACGGAGACCCTCGATGGCGCGATTCGCTTCGCGGTGGGGAAGCGCGAGAGTGGCGGAGAGGGCGGTCGACTGCGTGGCGTTTCGATCCTGCGTACGATCCTCGATCAGATTCCCCTCGTCGGTGGGGCCGCGCGACTCACCCAGCCCTTTCGGGGAGGAAGGTCCGTCGACGACTACTTCACGGAAGAATTCGACGTGATCGAAGGGGACTTCGAGATCGGAGAGGGCAAGGTCGTCGCCGAAACCCTGCGTCTCGCCTACCCGGGCTACGAGGCCCGCTTGCATGGGCCGATGCAACTTCGGGATCTGAGTATCGATATGACCGGGGAGCTGATCCTGAAGGGCGACCTTGTCTCGACGATCGGGGGGCTCGCCGGAGCGGATATGCCCGATCGCAAGCCGATTCGCATCCAGCTCGCGCGCGTGACGAATACTCTGAACGAGCCGAAGGTCGTGATGACGAAAGAGACCCTCGCCGTCGTTCCGAAGCTCCTCCTCCAAGGAACGGGCATCGACACGCTGACGCTTGGGATCGGCAAGGGGATTGGCAAAGGTGTTGGGAAGGCAATCGACGCCGTGCTCGGAAGTGGCAACTAACACGCATCGTCTGCGCAATCGCGGACGCTCCGCGGGTTGGCAGCGGTGACAGGGATCACCGCGAAATAGTTCCGCTTCATACCCGTTCGTGAAGGCTCAGCTGATCGGAAAAACCGCCGATAGGAACGGAGGGAGAACCCTCCATGCCCGCCACCATTCTCTGTGTCCACGAAGATGCTGCGCTCGCCCGCGTCCATCGCGAAACCCTCGAAACCGAAGGGTACGCAGTGTTATGCGCGCGGGACGGCCGACAGGCGTTCGAGATTCTGCGCGCCCATCATCTGGACTTCGTCGTGCTCGATAGCTACCTGCCTCGCCAGGATGGTTTCGAGATCCTTGCGGAGATGCGCACTCTTGAGGCCCATCACGCGACCCCTGTCTTGCTTCTGAGCGATGGGGATGTGACGGACGAACTTTCGCAGCGCGCGATGTCCCTCAGTGCGATTGGGATCGAGAGTGCGCCGATGTCGCCCGCGCGTCTGATCGAGCGCGTCAATTCGTGCGCAAAGGAGGCCGCTCCTTCGGTCGAGCTTGAGGGAGGGGCTGCGAAGGCGGCGTTAGTGGGCGCGGAAATTCCGGAACGGGGTGACCTCCAATCGATCCCGATTCCGGAACTCCTTCACGGTCTCAGGAAGAGTCGCTGTACGGGCGTTCTTTCGATCAAGCACGGGAAGCGCAAGAAGGCGATCGAGCTTCGCGACGGCTGGCCCGTTTCGGTCAAGTCGAATCTAATCTCCGAGTGCCTCGGGGCCTATCTCGTGCGCGTGGGTCGGGTGAGCCAGGAGATCTTCGACGAGTCCGTCGTACGGATGCGTGCGGGGGAAGGTCTGCAGGGCGAGATTTTGGTCGCGATGGACGTGCTCGATGAGCAGGCGATGGTCGAGGCGCTCCAGGAACATGCGCTCGACAAATTCTTCGAGATCTTTGGTTGGCGCCGCGGGGAGTACGTGATCCGTTCGAAGGCCCACGTTCAGAGGGGGTCGACCCTCGGACTCGAGGGGCACCCGGCACGACTCGTGATCGAAGGGATTCGTCGTACCTTCCCGCTCAAACAGATCGATCGATACTTCGCGGCACATCACTCGGACTATGTCGTGCCGATCGGCCTCGACGAGAGCGAAGCCGGCGAGATTGGACTCTCGGACGACGAGCGCGCATTCGTGGCGAAGCTCGATGGCTCGATGCGGGTCGGCGTTGTGCTCGATGAGCCGGAATGGGTCAGGCGCATCGTATTCGGTCTCATTACGATCGAGATGCTATGCGTGAATGGGGATGCGGTGAATGCGGAGGACGCGCGCGCACACGCGGCGGCATTTGCCCGCGACGCGATGGGGGGGCCCTCTGGCGAGGATGAGTCGATTCGCGCGGAGCTTGCGGAACTCGCGAATCGCATGCGCAATCGGGACCACTACGGGGTCCTCGACGTCCCCTCGACGGCGACGGACGAAGAGGTGCGGATCGCTTTTGCTTGTCTCTCGAAGCGAACCCATCCCGACCGTTTTCATGGGGCGAGCCATTCGGTGAGACAGCTCGCGGAGCAGGTCTTCGCCCGGGTAGTTGAGGCAGAGGCGGCGATTTCGACGGTGGAGCGACGCGAGGCGTATGGGCGCGAGCTCGCTCTCGGCGTTCGCGAGGACGCGGTCGAGGAAGAGGGGCGCCGGGCGCTGCAGGCCGAGACGGAGTTCCAGAAGGGCGAGGCGAAGATGGCGGCCCGGGACTACGAGGGGGCCCTGCTCAATTTTGGTCGCGCGATGGAGAATTTTCCGAGCGAGGGCGAGTACCGATCGCACTACGGCTGGTGTCTCTATCTCTGTCACCCCGAGAACGATGTGATGCTCGGTGAAGCGCTTGAGCATTGTCGCGAGGGGGTGAAGCTGGCGAAGGATCGGGAGAAGCCCTACCTCTTGCTGGGCCGGCTCTACAAGGCCATGGGCAAGGCGGTCGCCGCGAAGAAGATGTTCTCGCGCGCCGTCCAGATCAAACCGCAGTGTGTCGAAGCGATGCGCGAACTGCGGATCATGAACATGCGTCGCGACAAAGATAAATCCATCGCCACGACCCTGGCCACTTCTCTTGGCAAGGGTGTGATGAAGCGGGTCTTCCGCCGCTAGCGCCCGAAACACGGCGCCGTAGCGGAGTCGTTTCATATTCGGGATCGGGTGCGTCGGGGTCGCGACTCGAAGACCGCGCAGCGTGACGGCGAAGCCCGTGCGCGTGCCAGCATAGAGAGGCGACCCCGCGATGGGAAAGAACGCAGCAAAGGGCGTAACCGGCGAAGAGATCTGGCTCGATGGCGAGTGGGTCAAGTGGGAAGACGCGAATATTCACGTCCTCACGCATACCCTTCACTATGGCCTCGGCGTCTTCGAAGGCATTCGGTGTTATGCGGGGTCCGACGGACGCTCGGCGGTCTTCCGACTCGAGGAGCATATCAAGCGGCTCTTTGACTCGGCGAAGATCAATCTCATGGAGATTCCCTATAGCGCGGCGGAGCTCGAAGAAGCGACGCTCGAGTCGCTGCGACGCAATCATCTCGCGGAGGGCTACATCCGCCCGCTCGCGTTCATCGGCGATGGCGCGATGGGGTTGCATCCCGGCGACAATGCGGTTCGCGTCGCTGTGATCGCCTGGGAGTGGGGCAAGTATCTCGGTGACGAGGGCATGGCAAACGGGATTCGAGCCAAGATCTCGACGTTCTCGCGGCATCACGTCAATGCGAAGATGACGAACGGGAAGACCTGCGGCGATTACGTCAATTCGATTCTCGCCAAGCGCGAGGCGCTGCTCGATGGATTCGACGAAGCGATCATGCTCGATACCGCCGGGCTCGTCTCGGAGTGCACCGGCGAAAACATCTTCGTCGTGCGCAATGGCAAGATCAAGACGCCGCCGCTCTACTCCGTGCTCGACGGGATCACGCGCGATTCGATGATCGAAGTCGCCCGCGCTTGTGGCTACGTCGTCGAAGAGACGCAGATCACGCGAGACGATCTCTACGTGGCGGACGAGATCTTCCTGACCGGAACCGCCGCTGAGGTGACACCGATCCGCGAAGTCGACTACCGCACGATCGGCGAGGGCCGGCGGGGACCCATCACGGAAGAACTGCAGACCGCGTTCTTCGACATCGTGACGGGCAAGGACGCGCGCTACGACCGCTGGCGAAGTTTCGTTTAGTCGGCGGGCGCCCGTGCCGGCCTAGAGCCGATTGATACCGTCGAGTGCGGCGATGCGATAGGCCTCCGAGAGTGTCGGGTAGTTGAAGACGGCACTCAGGATATGGTCGAGGGTCGCACCGGTATGGAGGAGCATCATCCCGATGTGGATGAGTTCGCTCGCGGCGACGCCGACCATGTGGACGCCGAGGATCTCTCGCGTATCGCGCCGGAAGATCAGCTTGAGAAGGCCTTCGTCGCGAACGATCTGCCCTCGTGGGGTCTCGCCCGTTCGCGCGGATCCGATTTCGTAGGGCAGGCCTTGGGCTCGGCACTCCTCCTCGGTCATGCCGACGGAGGAGACCTCTGGAATCGTGAAGATCGCCATCGGGAGTGCAGCCGGCGGAGGGCGTTCCTGGTCTGCAGCATGGAGCACAGCGAGCCGCCCCTGGTGCATGCTCGTCGATGCGAGTGCGGGGAAGCCGATCACATCGCCAATCGCATACACTCCTTCGGTTTGCGTTTGGTAGTTCTCGTCGACCTTGATCAGTCCGGTGCCATCGGTTTGCACGCCGATCTTGTCGAGGTCAAGGGAGTCGACGTTGGAAACGCGGCCCGCTGCGACGAGAATTCGTTCAGCGCGGACGGTTCTGCCGCTCTCCAGATAGACGACGCCATTCTTTCGTCGCTTCTGGGATTCGACGTTGATGGCGCTGATCTTCTCCTCGAGCATGAAGCGGACACCGCGTGCGCGCATCGACTGGACGAGGAAGTCAAGGATATCGCTGTCGAGGAAGCGGAGGACGGAGTCGCGTCGATCGATGACCGTGACTTTGCTGCCGAGGGTGGCGAAGATCGTTGCGTATTCGCAGCCGATGACGCCACTCCCCAGGACGGCGAGGCTCTTCGGGATCGTATCGAGTTGGAGAAGAGAGTCGCTGTCCACGATCACGCGGTCGTCGATTCCGAAGTTGTCGGGGCGGCGCGGGCGACTGCCCGTTGCGATGACGACAGTATTCGCGTCAACGATTTCTTCGCCGTGCCGGTCTGCGATTCGAATTCGCTTGGGCGACACGAAGGAGGCGGAGCCCGTGAGAACGTGGATCCCGTTTCGATCGAAGAATGAGCGGATCGTCTGTTGGTGATTGGCGATCAACTGCTCTCGGGGGCCATGCAGATCCCCAATCTCCAGAGGCCGAAGCTGCGTCGAGTGCACCCCGAGCTGGGCGGCTCGGCGACTATTGACGAGTTCGAGAACGGTGTGGCGCAGAACCTTACTCGGCAGCGTTCCCGTTTTGACGCAGGCGCCGCCTAGCATCAGCGCTTTCTCGACGACGCCGACGTTCAAGCCGAGCTTCGCGCCCTGGAGTGCGGCTGACCATCCGGCAGGGCCGGCTCCGATCACCAAGAGATCGAAATGCATAGATTTCTCCCGATGGGAATTGGGGTTCGCGTAGATGCGGATTCCCATCCAATCGCAGTTCCATCGGAAGAGCTTCGGGGCGCCTTGATCAACTCCAAAACAAACAGGGGACCGCCCCTAGTGAGGGGGCGGAGGCGACCTAGTTCAGCCCCCGGTCTTTTCCGTAGTGTCCATTTCTGAAATGGTCGAAGAAGCGGAAGAGCAGGGGATGGCGGATCTCACGCCGATCCGGGTCGAGTTCGAGATGGCGCTCTGCGACGTAGGTCGAGTGGTCCGCACCGTCGACGAGCACGTGATACCAGGGCTTGTCGCGCGGCGGGCGTGACCGGGCGACGGTCTCGTACCACTCCTCCGTCCCGGCGAATTCAGAGTCGACGTCCACGACGACGCCCCGATACTCAAAGCGGAGATGGCGCACGATCTGTCCGGGGGCGAACTGTGCTTCGGTGGGGGCGCTGCTCTCTGAATCGGCCAACTTTTCCCCCTGGGATGCCTAAGAACGAAGAGATCGTGGCGAGAGAGTGCCAGAAAAGAATGGCACTGGCGAATGAGTCACAATGGATCACGTTGTGATCCATGACAAATCACACCGACGATTTTGGATCTGAGTCTCAGGAACCCGGTTGCGGGGGGCGCCACGGGCGTCGCTCTCGTCGCCGACACAGTCGCGAACAGGCGAACGAATCAAGCGAAGGGCGACGTCGCCACAGCGGAAGGAAGGAGCGCGTTTTGCACACGCGCGTTTCCGAGCAGCTCTCGGACGATATTCGTCGCTTCGCCGACGACCTTCGTGTCCCCGCTTCGAATCTCGTGCGCAACGTCCTCGAAGAGGTGTTCACCATGGTCGACAGCGTGTCCGACGACGTGGGGGACCTGATGGACGACCTCGTGGAGGAGGCGGAAGGCGTGCGCGAGCGGGTCGGGCGCCAGGCGCGTGCCCGCCGTTCTGGACGCGGCCCTCGGGCCCGGCGTCGCGGCCGCCGAGCCGGGTCGACGAGCGCCGATGTCGAGGATGAATTGCGTCGAGACGAAGCGGCGGAAGCGCGGTCCGGAGCGAGAGCCGATGAGTCATCGACGGATTCACAAGAGGCCGCTTCGGAGACGCCCACCCCGCCGCCGGCGAAATCGCTCTTCCCGAACGTGCTTGGCTGGCAACCGCTGGTCCTCAATCAGGACCTCACCTGCGGCCGATGCGACCGCGCACTCACAGCAGGAGAGAGCGCATTCCTCGGGATGACGACGACCGGCCTGACCGATACGGCACTCTGCGGACGCTGCGCATCGACCCAGTAGGCGGACGCGCAATGCGATCAGTCCCCCGCGTCGCCTGTTAGGCGATCAGCCGAGTACGAAGGAGCAGACGGCGCGTTCGAAGCCCTCGGGATTATCCGTGGCGACGGAATGCGCGGCTTGAGGGACGACCTCGAGGATGCCGTTCTGAAGAACGTCCTCGACCATCCGGTCTGCTGTGTCCGGCGCAAGAATGTCGGAAGCAGCGCCGCGAACGACGAGGGTCGGACAGGGAACCTTGGCGAGCGCGTCCCATTGCCGCTGGATGAAGCGCTCTTCCTGCTTCTTCGCTTCTTCATCATCCGGCCGATCGCTGCGCAAGCCCGGATCCATCTTCATGACGAAGAGGCCGTCTTCTCGCTCTTTCAGGCCGTATTTCGCCATGCGCTGAATCGCGGCGGGTTGGCCGGCGGGATAGTTGAGTGAGAGCATGCGCGCATACTCTTCGATGCTGGTGAAGACCGGCGCGCGCTGCTCGGACATTTCGTGGCCGATGCGTGCGATCCCTCGGGCATCGAGCTCCGGGGCGATGTCGACGAGGACAAGACCGGCGAGTCGCTCGGGGTGGCGCTCCGCGAAGACCATCGAGACCCGTCCGCCCATCGAGAAACCGACGAGCACGAATCGGTCGATTTCGAAATGAGCGAGCACCTTCTCGAGATCGTCCGCCATATCATCGGGGTGGTAGCGCCCCTCGGCGTCCCAATCGGAATCGCCGTGACCACGCTGGTCGACGGCGAGCACACGATAGTGGTCAGCGACCGCCGGGACGAAATCGTCCCAGAGATGGGCCTCGTTCCCGTGGCCGTGAAGAAGGACCATCGGCACGCCCTCCGTACTCCATTCGAGCACGTGGAGGGCGTTACCGTGGGCGCCGGTGACGCGATGGGACGTCGGTTCGATCGGTTCCATCGCGTCACCTTACCACGCGCTAGAACTGCGTGCGCAGCCCGAACTGGATGCTTCGGCCCGGCAGCAGGACGCTGTCCTTGTTGAAGGCGACGTGATTTCGCCCTCGGACATCCGTCAGGTTGCGTGCCTGAATCGAGAGCGTGACCGGGACGTCGTCCGTAATTTCGACCTTGTGGCTGAGAGACGCGTTCAAGTAGGTGTAGTTGTTGGTCCGCGTCTCACCGTCGCCGGTCTGGTCCTGGGCTTCCGTGCGGAGGAAGCCGAGTCGAGCTTTCGTCGCCTCGCCCTCGAAGAGCACCCCCGCTCCCCACCGGACCGGCGTGATGCGCGGCACGTTCGTGCTGCCACCCAGACCGTTCCCGTCGAAGCGCGCGCGAACGAAGTCGAATCGACCATCGAGTCCAATCGTGCCGCAGTCCAGCTCGAAGAGATCGACATCGCCTGCGACTTCGAAGCCATAGAAGAGGGCGTCGCGCGCCGTGTACTGCAGCTCGGCGAGATCGCCGGGAGCGAGTCCGGTCTCGTCGACCAGGTTCCCGGTTCGCGCCGCGAAGATGTAGTCCTCGTAGCGCGTGACGAAGGCCGCCACTTCGAGTCGGCCTCGTTCGGGTGCGATCTCGATTCGGAAGTCCCCGGTAAAGGACGTTTCTTCGTCGAGGTTCGAGTCACCGCGCTCGAAGGTTTCCGTCGCTTCGTGCGCGCCGCGGGCGAGGAGTTCGACCTGCGATGGGGGGCGCTGGTTCGCCGAACCATTCACGCCGATCGTCACGAGTTCATGCGGCGTGAACACAAAACCCAGCGAACCGGAGATCGGAACGAAATCGAGGTCCTGCTTGAGGTCGTTGATGTCGGTTCCCTGAACCCGCGTGTGCTCAACGCGGAAACCCGCCTCGAGAGCGAGATCGTCGCCGAGCGGACGCTCTTCAAAGAGGTAGAACGCGTTCGTCATCGTGTCCGCAGGCGAGAGGAACTCTGCGGCTTCGCCTTCACCCCGGAAATCGCGATGTTGGTTTTGGTAGCCGATGGCGCCTGTGAAGCCGCCGATCTCTTCGTGGAGGGCTTCGATGCGCCCATCGAATTCTTCGTTTCGATAGGTCTGCCCGATGGAGCCCGCATCCAGCTCGTCGTGCTCGTAGTCGGAGTACACGCCGCGGATGCGAACTTCGCGGATCCCGGGCAGAGGCTCGATCAGATCACCCTCGAAGCGGAATCGGTCCGAGTGCATTTCGATCGTGATGTCTTCGCCCGCGACCGGAAGACCGTACTCGTTCTCGATGCGCGTATACGACGCCCCGAAGCGACCCCAATCTCCGAGGTAGGCCCCGCCGACGGATCCCGTGAAAGCTTCCGTGCTGGTGCCGTTCTGCACGTGGGGCGTATCGTCGTTCGCGATCGAGTAGTCGTTCTGTCGACGAAAGAGCCCGTCCGCATGCCAAGCGAAGTTGCCGTGGGTCCCTTCGAGCTTGGCCGCGAGATCTCGCTCATTCGCGAGCAATCCGATGCCGCCGTAGACCTCGCCCGAGATCCCTTCTTCGCTCAGCTGATCCGGAACCCGGTTGGTGATGACGTTCACGACACCCGCCGAAGCGCCACCGCCGTAGCGGAGCGTTGACGGGCCACGGATGACTTCGACGCGCTCTGCGGCGAGGGGACTGACGGGGACGGCGTGATCGGGGCTTTCCCGCGAGACGTCCTGCGTGCGAAGGCCGTCTTCAAGAACCTCTGTTCGGTAGGCGTCCTGGCCGCGAATGACGGGTCGGCTGGCGCCGCCCGTAAAGCCCGTCGTCGCAATGCCGGGCAGGTTGAGGGTTTCGCCGAGGGTCGAGCCGAGGTTCTCGAGCAGCTCGTCGCGTTCGACGCGGTCGACCGGAACGGAGAGTTCGTCGCGGTCGTGTTCGAGCGGGGAAGCGGTGACGACGATGGTTTCCGTCGCGCCGTGATCGTCGTGGTCGTGCTCGTGGGCGTGTGCCGGCGCTTCATCTGCGAGCGCAGCGACAGGGAGAGCGAGGGCGAGCGGAACCAGAGTTAGGCAGAGAAGACGGACATGCGTCCGTCCATTCGAAAAGGACATGATGTGGCCTCAATATGCGGATCAACCAGCCGGGCGCGACAAGCGCGCCAACCAGCAGGCAACCGGAGTTCAGTCTTCAGGAAATCAGCGGGGTCGATCTGCTGAAGACTGGAGGCGCACGGGGTGCGGGGAGGCCTGCGAGGACTCCCGAAGCGGCCACGTCACGTTCCGACCCACGGGGTCGAACGAGTTCGTGTAGGGCCAATCGGCCGAGCGAATCGGCCGCAAGGAGTTCGTCGTCGTAGGACGAGCGACACGCAAAGCAGGCTTCGAGTGCCAGTGCGGCGCGTGAGGAATGCTCGTGATGGTCGTCGTCACTCGAAACGTGCGGCGCGGCGGCGAGACGACAGTTGTCGGCGTGTTCGTTCCCGACTGAATCTGACTGAGTCGAACCCGCGTGGCGGGCGTGGAGCGCGCCGGCCGGAGCGCTCTGGTCGTCATGCGACTCGTGAACATGGGACAGCGACAGCCATAGCGCCGCGAAGGCGAGGGCTGCACCGAGCAATCGAAGCGGACGTGTAGGTCGCATGATTCCCATGAGGCCGGACGGTTAGCACGCGATGCGACCACCGGGCCAGCCCTCCCTCGCCCTCCTTACGTGTTCTTCTTAGCCGCGTGTCGGAAGATTGATCTTCGGCTCGTCGGGATTCGGTCGGTAGAGCACGACCGTGTGGCCGACGACGCCGCAGACCGCTGCGGAGCAGGATTCGGCGAGCGCCTGGGCGGCCGCCTTTTTGTCCGGAGGTTGGCGCAATCGAACCTTCACGAGCTCGTGGCTGGTGAGGGCCTCGTCGAGGGCGCGGGCAACGGCTTCGCTGACGCCCCCCTCGCCCACGAAGACGATGGGCTTGAGCGGGTGGGCGAGACCTCGGAGGTGCCTGCGCTGGGCTCCGTCAAGGACGGGAGCCGCCTGCTTGTGGGACGGATTCTGGGGTTCGGACACGGGACTCTCTCTGCGCCGCTCATAGCTGGGTTGGGAATGCGGGTTCGGAATGCCGAGTTTGGCTTTCCGGCGACCGCGTGCTGAGGCGCCGATCCGACCCTCGAGGGGCCTGGGAAGGCGCGGACCTTAGCCCAACTCCGCCCAAAGCGGAGCGGAGAGGCGGCTCGGGCCGCCGGGCGTCCTCATCCACTGCAAATTCGCGTCATCTCCGCGGCGACTGGGGCTCAGGGGGACCCCTGGGCTGGCCGATACAGACCGGCAATGGGCAACAACAAGCCGTTACCGTTAGTGGGTCGTCTCGCCGTTCAGCTCAAGATGCTGACCTCAGATGAGGTCGAACGAGCTGTCGCGGAGAGTGCCTCGTCTGGAAACCCGAGACTTGTGCAGGTCTTCCTGCAGATGGGTCTCCTCGATCGCGAGCAGGTCTCGAAACTGCAGAAGGTCCAGAAGGATCTGGTCGAGAAGCATCGCGCCAAAAAGGCCGCTGCTGGGGGCAGCGCCCCGCCGCCCGCCGCCGCGCCGCCGCCGGAACCGACTCCGCCGCCTCGCGAAGATCCGGTTCAAGCCGCTGCCGCCCATGCCGCGGACGCGGCGAATCCAATGTCCTCGGAAGAGGTCTCTGCGTTAGGCGAGGCTCCGCCCGACGCCGCCGCGATTCAATCCGAACCCGCCGCGCAGCCCGCAGCGGTCGCTCCGCCGGCCGAACCCCCCGTGGCGCCGGCTCCAGTTGGCGCAGCACCTCCCGCGGTTGCGCCCGCGCCCCCGCCACAGGCCCCGCAGCAGGCGGCGGCCCCCGTCGCCGCGGAAGACGACGGACCGAAGTCCCTCGAGCTTCCGATCCCGGATCCGGGCGATGCGGATCGGCAGAAGATCGAAGCGGTCCTTAAAGCCGGTGTCGACAAGAAGGCTTCGGATATCCATTTCCATGCCGGTGGGCCGCTCAAAGAACGCGTCGCCGGTCAGCTGCTCGTGACGGAAGAGAGCATCGACCCGCAACTCGTTGAGCGGATGGTCGTGTCGGCGCTTGATCCCGAGCAGCGTCAAGTTCTTCGCAACGAGGGCGAGATCGACTTTTGTTTTGATCTGCCGGGAATCGGTCGCTTCCGTGCGAATGCCTATCGTCAGCAGCGCGGACTCGACGCGGTCTTTCGGGTGATCCCCGATAAGCCGCCGACCCTCGAAGAACTGGGTCTGCCCGAGGAGTTGAAGAAGTACACGGATTTCCATCAGGGCATGGTTCTAATTACGGGACCTGCGGGCTGCGGCAAATCCTCGACCCTTGCGGCACTCGTGAACCACATCAACGAGAACCGCGACGATCATATTCTGACCGTCGAGGATCCGATCGAGATCATCCATCCGTCGAAGCGGTGTCTCGTGAATCAGCGTCACGCCGGGCATCACACGGCGAGTTTCTCCCGCGCTTTGCGCGGCGCTCTTCGCGAGGATCCCGACATCATCGTGATCGGAGAGCTTCGGGATCTCGAGACGATCAGCCTGGCGATGACCGCGGCAGAGACCGGCCATTTCGTGCTCGCGACGCTGCATACGGCGAACGCCGTGCGGACGGTGAATCGCATGATCGGGGCGTTCCCGTCGAACGAACAGGATCAGGTTCGCGCCATGCTTTCCGAATCGCTTCGCGCGGTCATCTCACAGCGCCTGGTCCCGACCGCAGATGGTGCGAGTCGGATTCCGGCACTCGAGCTGCTCGTCATCAATCGCGCCATCGGAAACATGATCCGCGATGAGAAGACGGTGCAGATCCGGTCGTCCATGCAGACGGGCAAGGCCCATGGCATGTACCTGCTCGAGCAGACGCTGAATGAGCTGGTTGCGGAAGGCAAGATCACTCGCGAGACCGCGCTCAGTCTGGCGGAAGAAGAGAAGCTCATCACCGCCGGCGCCTAATACCGCTGGAGATCCAACGCCGCAGGAGCTCCGATGGAGTGGAGCGGTCGCCATCTAGAGAGAATCGAGGAACGTCTTGGCTGCAATCGATCCGCTGCTCATCCACATGAAAGAGAACGACGGCTCCGACCTTCATCTGGTCGCGGGACAGCCGCCGCGCTTTCGCGCGAAGGGCGCTGTGCGAATCATGGAAGGCCAACCGATCCTTTCGAACGAAGATCTTCGAGCGATGATGCTCGAAGTTGCGTCGCCGCGGGCGTGGGAAGAATACGAAACGACAGGAGATCTCGACTTCGCGTTCGGTCTCGACGGCGTCGCGCGTTTTCGTGCGAACTACTTCGTGCAGGAATCCGGTGCCGCTTGCGTCTTTCGAATTATTCCAGAGGAGATCCTCTCCCTCGACACGTTGGGTATGCCCAAGGCGATCTGCGATCTCGCAGATTTGCAGGAAGGGCTCGTTCTCGTCACGGGACCGACAGGCTCCGGTAAATCGACAACCCTCGCCGCCATCATCGACTCGATTAACAAGACCTACTCGAAGCATGTCGTTACGATCGAAGATCCGGTCGAGTTCGTTCATCAGAACCGCAACTCACTCTTCTCTCATCGAGAGGTGGGCCTCCATACGCAGGGCTTCGGTCCCGCCCTCAAGAGCGCGATCCGCCAGGATGCAGACGTGATTCTCGTCGGCGAAATGCGCGAGATGGAGACGATTAGTCTCGCCATTACGGCGGCGGAGATGGGTATGCTGGTCTTCGGCACGCTGCATACGAATAACGCGGCGAAGACGATCGATCGGATCATCGATGCCTTCCCGGCTGAAGAGCAGAATATGGTTCGGCTGTCTCTGTCCGAGTCTCTCGCCGGCATCGTTTCGCAGTTGCTGCTGCCGCGAGCGGATACCGGCGGCCGCATCGCGGCGAACGAGATCCTGCTCAAGAGCGCCGGTCTCCCGAATATCATCCGGGATGGCAACACGCCGATGCTCAGCCAGGTGATCCAGGCAGGGAAGAGTCAGGGCATGCAGGCGATGGACGACGTGCTCTTCGCCTATGCGAAGGAAGGCAAGATCACCGCGCACGATGCCTACATGAAGGGGACGGACAAGTCGCGCTTCGAGGCGCTGCTTCAGGCCGAAGGCGAAGAGCCTCTTCCGGGCTGACGAACAATTGTTCGCATATCCCCCGAGGCGCTTCTATTGCTTCGGACTCGTGAGCGATTCGCGCCCTTCCTGGGGTTCGATTAGGCGTTGAATCAACGCCCGATTGCGGTCGATTTCAGCCTAATGGCCGATCGGAAACGCCGCGCATTCGCTGGGTGCGACTGCTACACCTCATAGGCTCCGCGCCGCCGCGCGTGAGACACGAGGTGCGCCGCTCGTGGTAGAAGTTCGCAAGAGTCTCGAAGAAGGTTTCGCGACCTGGTCTCGCGTGATCGTGCGCTATCGCGTTTTCGCAATCCTCTCGATCCTCGCGACCACCGCGTTCCTGATCACGCGGATCCCGCTCATGCAGGTCGAGACTTCGAGCGAGGATTACCTCTTCGATGGCGACCCGGCGAAGATCGCGTACAACGAGTTCCGTGATCAATTCGGTCGTGACCAACTCATCTTGGTCGTGGTCGAACCGCCCGAGGTCTTCGACCTTGGCTTTCTCGAATGGCTGCGCGGGTTGCATCGTGACCTTGAAGCGACCGTCCCGCATCTCGATGACGTGACGAGTCTGGTCAATGTGCGTTCGGTCCATGGAGTCGGTGACCAGCTCTTCGTGGACGACCTGCTCGAGGATTGGCCAACGGACGCCGCCGACCTTGCGGCGCTGCGCGAGCGGACAAGCACGACGGATTCGTATCAGGATGCGGTGATCTCCGTCGACGGTCGGACGGTTGCGCTCCAGGTGAAGTCCTTCGCTTATTCAGATGACGACGTCGAAGGGGGAGACCTCGCCGGGTTCGAGTCAGAGCAGAGCGAAGGTCCGCGACGCGTTCTCTCCGCGCGGGAAAACACCGAGTTCAGTCGAGCCGTCATCGAGGTGATCGATCGCCATCGCCGGGACGACTACACGATTCATCTCACCGGCCAGCCCCTCGTCGCTTTCGCGCTGACCGGATCGATGCGAGAGGATATTCCGAAGATCTTCGGCGGCGCACTCCTGCTCGTCGGCGTGATGATCGTGGGGCTCTTCCGTCGGCTCTCGCCGATTCTTCTTTCGACGGTCGTAGTCGTCCTCTCCTTGCTGTCGACGTTAGGCATCGCGCAACTGATCGGATTCCCGATCAGTTTGCCCACCCAGATCCTGCCTTCCTTCATGCTCGCCGTCGGCGTTGGCTACGTCGTGCATCTGCTGACGATCTTTTTTCGGGCGCTGGGTGACGAACCGGATCGCACGATCGCACTTGAGATCGCGCTGCGGCACGTCGGTCTGCCGATCCTGATGACCGCTGTCACAACGATCGCGGGGTTGGTTTCCTTCGTGGCCGCATCGATGGAGCAGGCCTATCAGCTCGGGATCACCGGCGCGATCGGCGTCGGCGTCACTGTCCTCTATACCCTTGTGTTCCTCCCCGCCGTCCTGTCGATCCTTCCGCTAAGCGCGAAGCGGAATCGGTCGGGCATCGAAGGGGGCAGCGCGCTTCTTCTCGCCTGCGCGCGCCTCTCGACGCGCCACCCCTGGAAACTCGTTGCGGGGGTCACCGTCCTTGCGATCGGCTCCCTCGTACTCTTGCCGCGACTCGATTATTCCGCGGACCCGATGGCGTACTTCCCGGAAGACCATTGGCTCCGGGTCGGCACGTTCTTTGCGGACGAGCGACTCGGTGGAATGCAATCTCTCGAGGTCGTGGTCGATACGGGGCGAGTGAACGGCTTGCATGAAGTCGAAGTGCTCGATCGCATGCAGTCGATGGTCGATCTCGTGCCGGAGCTCCAGGAGGAGGGTGAACGCGTCACCCGTGCCTGGTCTTTGCTTCAGGTGCTCAAGGAAACCCATCAAGCGCTGAACGAGAATCGTCCCGAGTTCTACGCGATTCCTCGCGACCGTGAATTGGTTGCGCAGGAGCTGTTGCTCTTCGAAAACAGTGGCTCGGACGATCTCGAATCGATCGTCGACAGCGAGTTCAGCAAGGCGCGCATCAGCATCCTGACCGGCTGGGAGGACGGCGTCGAGAAGCAGCGATTCATTGATCGGATTGGCGATCGGGTCCGCGCCACGATGGGGGACGAGGCCGAGGTGACCTTGACCGGTGCAGTGGCGATGATCGCCCGAACGGCGTCGGCGAGTTCAGAGAGTCTCATTCAGAGCTACACCCTCGCGCTGATCTTGATCACGCCGATCATGATGATCCTGATCGGAAGTTTGCGAGCGGGTCTGGTCAGCATGGTTCCGAACCTCGTGCCGATCCTCTCGGCACTCGCACTCATGGTGGTCATCGGAATTGAACTCGACATGTTCACGATTCTCGGCGCGTGTATTGCGATCGGGCTCGCGGTCGACGACAGCATCCATTTTATTGCCGGTTTCCGACGCCATTTCGATCGCACCGGAGATGCTGTTCGTTCCGTCGAACTCACGATGGAATCCACCGGGCGTGCTCTGCTCTTTACTTCGCTCGTGCTGGCCGCTGGCTTCGGCGTGCTCGGCTTTTCCTCGATGGCCAACCTCGGCTACCTCGGATTGACGACCGCCTACGCGATCGTGCTCGCGTTTGTTCTCGATGTGACGGTCACCCCTGCGCTGCTCGTTTTGACGCATCGTAAGACGGGGTCAGCGAAAACCGACGCGCCGGCATCCTGAGCACCCGGTTTCGCGTACCCCCGGGAGTTGAGCTTTCGACCTCAACCGTGCGACAATGACCGCGGGGCGAGGGTTGGATGCGAGGGATCTGCTGATGCTGATGAATAATGCTGGTGCTGGTGCTGTTGATGTTGTTGCTGAACGTGTTGCTACTTCTGGACGCCGCCTTTCGGGTGCCGTGTTTGCCGCGGGGCTGATCTCGATCGGGCTGGCGGCTTCACAAGCCTCGGCGCTCGAGGGGATCGACCTGAGTACGGCTGCGGAGCCCGTCGCAGAAGGTGAATGCCCGCGATTGATCCAGATCAAGTACCCCTTCTTGAGCTGTGCGGCGGGCGAGATCGGCCTTTCGACGGCGGACGAGGACTGGGACAACTCGCGTCGGATTCCGACGATGAGCGATTGGACCGAGAACGATCAGATCATTTCGGGCCCGAGCTGAAAGTCGGCTCACGCCGAAGCGCGGTTCAGGCCCGAACTCAACTAGATCCACTAGAGCGAGTTCCCAGACCATGTCGAAGCGCGATGCGCCGGCGACCCAACGCAATCGTGAACCGATCCTCGAGGTGCTCGCGCGCTGGCTGACGACGCCTGCGCGGGTCCTCGAGATCGCGAGCGGGACGGGCCAGCACGCTGCGTTCTTCGCGGCATCGCTTCCGAATCTCTCGTGGCAGCCGAGCGATCAGAGCCCGGACGGGTTTGATTCGATTGAGGCTTGGTCCGCCGAGGCGGGGCTCACGAACGTGGCGCCCCCGGTGGTGCTCGATGCGGAGAAGGACTCTTGGCCTGTGAATCGCGGCGAGATCGACGTGATCTTCAACGCCAACATGATCCACATCTCGCCCTGGACCGTCGGCCTTAGCCTCTTCGCAGGCGCGGGCCGAACGCTTGAACCCGGCGGCCTGCTCTTTCTCTATGGCCCCTTCAAGGTCGGCGGAGCACACACGGCGCCGAGCAACGCCGATTTCGACCAGAGCCTCAAGTCGCGGGATCCGAGCTGGGGAATTCGCGATCTTGAAGAGGTGATTTCGGTCGCCGCGACCCATGACCTCGCGCATGTCGAGACAAACGACCTGCCGGCGAATAACAAGCTTCTGGTCTTTCGTCGGCGCTGAGCTCGTTGGGACGTTCGGCTTTGCTGTTAGGTCTGTTCGACCTTTGAATCGAAGCGCGCCTTCTCGATGGCCCCGCCGCGCCGCCACATATAACAGGAGTCGGTATTCCCACCGATCGAGGAGATGTCGGGGGCACTCCCTGAATCGGCCGCCTCGCGGGCCCTCTCTTCGGAGTAGGCTTCCATCAGTGCGGCCAGAACCTGGACGAATCCAGGGGCGAACATGAGCAGGTTGTCCTCAACCGCTCGTAGTGCCGGATCGCCTTTGGTCAAAGTGAAGATACGTTTCGCGAGACCGGGAATGAGCGGGGTGCCGACGAGCTCGGCGAAGTGACCGGAATGGTCGTCCCATTCGCTCGTGATCAGCGTCTCCGCACTCCGCTTGCGTTCTCGAATGGCGAGCCGCTCGATCTCGAATCGCTTGCGCGTGATCGAGGAGAAGGTCTTCACTTCGTGGGAGAGTTCGAGCCGCGACACAGCCGACATCCCCGGGCCAAGCGGTCGGGTCATCGTATCCGCAAGCTGGACGCTCACATCTGTCACGTCAGCTGAGGCCTGGAGTCCGTCGACGAAGACGGCGCGCCGATAGAAGCGATTGCCGAGCGCCTGTTCCGTTCCGTCTCGGGCAAAGCGCGCGCGTTCGAGCTCGGCCGCACGCGGGACGGTCGAGGCCATCAGCTGGAAGAGCGTCAAGAGATGCGAGCAGCCAAGCGGACCGGCAAAGACGCCGCCTAACTTCTTCTGGAAATCATCGTCGAGGCATTCGCCAATCAGGTCGAGGAGGCGCGGAGCGGGATCGCGACAGCATTCGCCCTTTGTGGACTCGCTCGGTTCAACGGCCACGAAGGGCTGGTCGACTCGAATTGCCTCCATGCGAAGCGACTCGGGATCGAGGTCCAGCTCGATGTTCATCGAATGGATGATGCCCGAGGGCTGGACGTCGTAGCTCGTCGGGACGAACCCGTTCTTGCGCAGATCGATCACGTCCCCGCGAACGAGCCATTTGTCCGGGGACGATCGCTTGACCGAGACCGTGAGCGAACGGGTATGCAGAGGAAGGCCCGCGACCGGGAAGCGCTCGCTGCGTCCCGATTCGGAACCTGTTGGCGAAGACACGAGGGCGACTCAGTCGTGCTGATAGGTCGTGTGCTGTGGGCGGCCGGCCAGGATATTGAGCTTGCCCCAGTTCGTGACCTTCTTGAACGCGTCGGATGCGATGAAGTCCTTGAACGCCTGCTCTTCCTTCCACTGCGAGGAGATGAGGTAGACCGGATCGCCGTCTTTGACCTCCTTGAAAAGCGAGGACGACTCGTGGCCGTCGATGCCATTCATGGTCTCAATGACCTTGGCGCAGGCGTCTTCGAAGACCTGTTCCTTGCCGGGGATGACGAAGTAATTCATGCCGATCGTGACCACGGGATATTCCTCTCGTGCAGCGGTTTTTGAAGTTTTGGGTCGGCAGCATAGCGGCGAGGCGGGCTTCCGGGGCGTTCAGCGGGGTTGCGGAGGGAAGCGTTTGCCCTGCGGGACACGCGAGCCCGTCTGTGGCTGAGGCGCGCCGAGGTGCAGGAACTCTACTGCAGCGCCCGAAAGACACTGCAGTATGTTGACTGCACTCGAGGTCCGTCGTGAGCCGTGAAACGAGCCTCAGCCCCACGAGACGTTTTTTCAGGTTCGGCACGCCGCTTGCTCTAGTGAGAGGCATGTTCTGTACACACCGATCGACATCCCACGCGACGCGCGCCTCCTGGGCGACTGAGACGTCGCGATGCGCCACAGGAGATCCCCGTATGGGTGACGGCCGCAAGATCCTCGACGACCTCCGTGACGTCCTTCAGGACGGAGTCGACGAGGTCGAGCGAACGGGGGCGCGTCATCTCGATCGACTGGCGAAAACTGGCGTCGATGGGCTCGAGCAATTTCGTGCGGAAATGGCCGCGACCGCGGAGAGTGACTCGCCGAGCGAGCGTCGCCGGGAGCGGCGCGGTCCGCTGTCTCATGCGGAGCGGAAGGCGGAGAAGGCGGCTCGAAAGGCCTACCGCGCCGCCGACAGGGCCGCGGAAAAAGCTGCGGAAAAAGCCGAGCGGAAGCTCGAGCGGCTCCGGAGTCGCAAGCACAGGAAACGATCGCGGCGCGGAAGCCGCCGGGACGAACGTGACCTCACCCCGGAAGAGCGGGAACATCGTGCCGCCGTCCGTCTCGCCCGCCGGCGTGCCAACCAGCGCCTCGGCTTCCTGACCCACGCCGGCACCTACGCCGCCACACTCGGGATCATCCTGGTCGCGACGCGCAGCATCCGCGTCGTCATGATCGTGGCGCTCGGCTGGGGCATCGGTGTCTTTGCCCATTACCTCTGGTCGATGGCCGCGCCGCGCTTGCGCGATCATTGGGTCGAGCAGGAAGTCGGCGCTCGTTCCAAGCAGAGTGTGAAGGCCGAACGCCGCCACGTCGAAACGCGCAGTCGTCGCTCCCTCGAAGATCTTTCGGCGTCCATCGCCCACGAGATTCGCAACCCGATCACTGCAGCCAAGAGCCTCGTTCAGCAGATGGGTGAGGATCCCGCTTCGAACGAGAACCTCGAATACGCGGGCCTCGCGCTCTCTGAGCTCGATCGCGTCGAGCGCTCGATCTCCCACCTCCTGCGGTATGCACGGGACGAAGAGCCCCGTTTTGAGCCGGTCGCCCTTCGTTCGGTTGCGCTCGCAGCCGTCGAGGGCCTGCGCGATCGCGCCACCGCCAGTGGCGTCGAACTCATCGTTGAGTTCGACCGTGCCGGAGACATGCGCGGCGATCCCGAGAAATTGCGGCGCGTGATCGAGAACCTGATCGCGAACGCGGTGGATGCGATCTCCGCCGCGGGGGTTCCGCTCGGTCGCGTCGAGTTGTTAGGCGGAGAGAATCTGGCGGGTTCGGAAGTGTGGCTGCGCGTCATCGATAACGGCCCCGGCATTCCCGCCGACGAACGCGACCGGATCTGGAGCCCCTTCTTCACGACGAAGGAAACCGGCACGGGACTAGGGCTCGCGCTTTCGCGAAAGGCGGTCGAGGCCCATGGAGGCCGGATCGAGCTCTTGAGTGACCCGCGGCAGGGCAGCGAGTTCATCCTGACCTTCCCGAAGGATCCCGCGTTCGCCGCGACGGACGGTGCAACCGCCGAGGAGGGCGAACCCCATGTGGGCTGATTCGACAAGATGCGCTGAAACCCATTCTCGCCGGAACGATTGGTTCGGAATGGGCCCTTCACTCAGGGGGGATTCCGAGCCCGAAAGCGATCGCTCTGATGCGAAGCGCGAGGAGAACACGATGTCCCGATCAGATCGCCGCCGTCATCGCCGCCATCGCAAGCGGCACGGCTGGAGCTGGCCTCACCAGGAGGACTGGAGTCCTGAGGCGTGGCATCGCGACCTGTGGAGCGAAGAGGAACCGCCCGTCGCCCAGGACGAAGAGCCCCGGGACGAGACCGGCGATACGCTTGCGGCCATGGATGAGTCGCTGCTCACCGATGACGAGAGGGCCTATCGCGCCGCACGTCGACTGGCGGACGAGAAGGTCGCGCTGTCCCGCGAACTCGTGCGGGCGGGCTTGATCACCATCCCGCTCCTGCTCTTCATTTTTCCGGCCGGGGTGATCGCGTTGATCGTCTTCGGGATGAAGCTCGGTCGTCGCGCCTTCCGCGTCTTCTATGAGCCTCAGCTTCACGCGCGCTTCCTCCAGGAAGAGGTCCAGCGTCGGGTTCGCACCAACGTCTCCGAAGAGCGCCGGAATCTCGAGGGCGAGCATCATCGTTCCCTCGAACAGCTCTCCGCCTCAATCGCCCACGAAATTCGCAATCCGATCACGGCGGCGAAGAGCCTGGTTCAGCAGATCGGCGAAGACGGCGGAGGCGTTGACCAGGAAGAGTTCGCGCGGGTGGCCGTGGCAGAACTCGAGCGGGTCGAACGATCGATTTCGCACTTGCTTCGTTTTGCGCGTGAAGAGGAAACCCGGCTGGCCTCGGTCGCCATGGAAGATGTGCTCGAGTCTGCGGTCGAGACCTTCCGCGATCGGGCGGAGCGCGGTGGCATCGAGATCGTTCGTCAATACGATGAAGCGGGGAACCTCGAAGGCGATGCCGAGCAACTCAGACGGGTCGTCATCAATCTGATCACGAACGCGATGGATGCGCTCGAAGATTCGGGGATCGCGAAGCCGCGGGTCGGCGTTTCGATGGGTGAGAACCTGGCGGGGACGGAGATCTGGGTTCGCATTCGCGATAACGCGCGGGGGATCGATGACGAAACCCGCGAGCGCATCTTCGATCCTTTCTACACATCTCGCGAGAACGGCACCGGCCTGGGGCTCGCGCTCTGCCGCAAGATCGTCGACGGCCATCAAGGCACGATCGAAGTCGAGTCGAGCGAAGGGGAGGGCACGGAGTTCATTCTGACCTTCCCGCGTCGTCGCGGCGTGTCGACCTCCAAAAATGGGGAGGCGTCCTGATGGCCTCGAAGATTCTCGTCGTCGAAGATGAACATGCGATCCGACTCGCGCTTCAGGGCCTTCTCAAGCGCGAAGGTCATCTCGTGGAGCTCGCCGAGGATGGTGAGATCGCGAGCCAGCGATTGCGCGAAGACGCCTTCGATCTCGTGATCACCGACCTGGCCCTCGGCCGTGGTGCGAGTGGCATGGACGTGCTCCGCGTCGCCAAAGAAGAGCGACCCGAGACCGCGGTCATCATGATCACCGCCCACGGCAGCGAGAAGATCGCCGTCGAAGCCATGAAGACCGGTGCCGATGACTACGTGCCGAAGCCCTTCGACAATGATGAGCTTAGAGTGGTCGTGGCGCGCGCTCTCGAGCGACATCGACTCGAGCGCGAGAACCGGCTTCTGCGTGAACAGCTTCAGCGTGAATACGGCTTCGATCAGCTGATCGGCTCCGGTGCACGAATGCGGCGGGTCTTCGAGACGATTCAGAAGGTCGCGGAGACCGATCTCTCGGTGTTGATTCGGGGCGAGAGTGGGACCGGCAAGGAACTCGTTGCCCAGGCGCTGCATAACGCGAGTCCGCGCAGCACGCGCCCCTTTGTTGCGGTCAATTGCGCCGCGATCAACAAGGAACTCGTCGAGAGCGAACTCTTCGGCCACGAGAAGGGTGCCTTCACGGGAGCCGACGCCCAGCGAATCGGTCGCTTCGAAGCGGCCCAGGGCGGCACAATCTTCCTCGATGAAATCGGCGACATGGCTCCAGAGACTCAAGCGAAAGTCTTACGCGTGCTCGAAGAACGAAAGCTCGAGCGTGTCGGATCGACGCAGACGATCGAAGTCGATGTGCGCGTTGTGTCCGCGACCCATCGCGATCTCGAAGAGGCGGCGAAGGTCAACGAATTTCGCGAAGACCTCTACTACCGCTTGAAAGTGGTCGAGATCGAATTGCCGGCGCTGCGCGAACGGATCGAAGATCTGGGCGCCTTGTCAGATCGCTTCCTCGGCCAAGTTGCGGATCGTCTCGAACGAGACAAGAAGCGGCTCGCAGCGGATGCACTCGCACGCCTATCACGGCACGACTGGCCCGGAAACGTGCGCGAGCTTCGGAACGTGCTCGAGCGATCGGCGGTGCTGACCTCCGGCGATGAAATCGGCGCGTCAGATTTGCAGCTCGATGGGGCAGCGGTTGAGGTCGCGTCGCTCTCCCCCGACCTCGAGCTGCCCTTCTCCGAAGCGAAGAAGCAGACCGTCGAACGATTCGAGCGACAGTTTCTCTCTGAGGCACTGCGCGAACACGAAGGCAACGTGAGTCGAACCGCCAATGCGATCGGCATGGTTCGCCAGAGCCTTCAACAGAAGATTCGGGAACTCGGGCTCAAGGCCGACGAGTTCCGCAAACGTTAGGCGTCCGCATGGAGGCTCCCGGGATCTGAGTCCCGGGGAGCCCGCGATGCCTGTCTGACCCGATCGAACGCGTTTCGATCGGTTCGTGCCGACCCTCGCGTCGGTGTCGTTCGAGTAGGACCAGTGCGCCCAGAGTCGTCGCCGGAATTCCGGCAAAGGAGATCAAATGTCGAGTCGCAAACCTTCCATGTTCGCGCGAATGCGCAGCCTCTTTCGTGGGCTTTTTGGATCCTGGGTTCGAGACCAGGAACAGCAGAAGCCCGAAGTCATCTACGAACAGGCGATCGCTGAACGCGTTCGCCAATACCGCGAGCTGAAGGATGCTGTCGCAGGGATCCTCTACATGCGGAACAAGCTCGAAAACGAGATTGCCGAGCGCCGCGCGGAGATCGCGCGCTTGCATGACGATGTGCGTCGCACTGTGCGGCGGGGTGAGGAGGAGGCATCTCTCTCTCTGATCGCCCACAAGCAGGCGCTCTTCGAGGATCTCGAGCGGGCGGAACAGGAGCTCGACCAGGTTCGTTCCCAGGCCGATGAGGCGAAGACGAATCTCGTGCGCTTCCGGGAGGAGATCCGGTCGCTGGTTCGCGAAAAGGGCCGGATGCTCGCGACCCTGGCGAATGCCCGCGCCCGAAGACGGCTGCAGGCGGCGATCGAGGGGCTGTCCGTCGATGCCGAGATGGATGCGCTCGAGAATGTGCGGGATCACATCTCCCGCATGGTGATGCAGAGCGAGGTGAATCAGGAGCTGGGTGAGGAGGGCGACGCCTTCCGGACGAAGCTGCGGGGCTTCCGGGACGAGGCCCGACGGGAATCCGCACGATCGGAGCTCGAGAGCCTCAAGCAGGAACTCGTCACGCCGTCGATCCCGGCAGGGGTCATTCGGACCTCCTCGACGACTTCAGCCCAATCGGCCCAGGCAGCGGACCCGATCCCGGCGGCCAACTAGGCCGCCGAGCTGGGCAGCCGAATCGGGGGATTGCCGGAGCCATCGGCTCCGATCGGAGGCCCCTCGGGGATTTTGAGGCCAGGATGGGCCGTCGCGGTTGACCCCGCGGCGGCCCCTCGCTAAAAACTGCGCTCCTTCAGGGCTTTGCGGCCTTGGACGTATTTCCACGGCTGGGACCCAAGCCCGCAGACGTGGAGACGATCGGGCCCGAGATCCCTCGGTTCCCCCTCGACTCCCGCTCATGAGCGCGCTCGTTCCGGCCGAAAGCATCCCACCGATACAATTCCCCCATCTCCCCAAGCTTCCAGGAGCGCGGGAGCGGAGCAAGATCATGGCGCGCGTATGTGCACTCACGGGCAAGAAGGTTCAGTACGGACATAACGTGTCCCATTCAAAGCGAGCGACGAATCGCCGCTTCGAACCGAACATTCAGAAGGTCCGGCTCCAGTCCGAAGCACTCGGTCAGCGCGTTTCGCTTAACGTCGCCACGCGTACGCTGCGCACGGTGCAGAAGAAGGGCGGCCTCGACGGCTTCCTCCTCGGCACCGACGATCGCAAGCTGCAGCCCGGTGCGATCCGCCTCAAGAACAAGATCCGACGGAAGCTCGCCGGCTCGTAATGCGGCTTTGAGCGCCGTGCTGAATGCGCGGCGACGAGTTCGTTAGGCGACGTTGTTGTTGTTCGTTCCCGAGGTGGGGGCGCCTTTGGGAGAGTTGCGTCCGCTATTCGCTGAGCGGGAGATAGCGGGCGACTTCTGACGCGGGGCGTTGGCTGATCTGTTTGTGCCAGCGGGATAGGTGGGCGAGGTCGGCAGGCGGTGGCAATCGCCAGAGTCGGGCGAGTTCGGTGCCGCTGTAGGCGACGATGTCCGCGGCGGTGAAGGCCGCGCCCGCGATGAATTCGCTCTTGGCGAGTTGGTCGTTGAGTCGGCGATAGGTCGTTTCGATTCGTTCGCGTTCGATTGCGACGATCTGGGGGACCTGTTCGTGCGCGGCGGCGAAATGGGGGTGGACGTGATGGCCGTACTCGACGGCCGCGCTGAAGAGTCCGATCTCGACACGTCGCGCCCACATGTGGACCTCCGCGCGTTCCTTGGAGCTTTCGCCGAAGAGGGGCTTCCGGTTCTCCGGCCCGCGCTCATCCAGGTAGCGACAGATCGCCATCGATTCAGAAAGCGTCCATCCGCTCTCGTCTTCGAGGACCGGCACCTGCGCGAAGGGATTCTTGGCGAGGTAGGCCTCCGTTTTTTGCTCGCCCCCCGCCGTGTCGACTTCGCGAAGCTCGACATCAACGCCGCGCTCGGCGAGAAAGAAGCGCACGCGGCGAACGTTGGGGGCAACCGCGTCGACGTAGAGAATGAGTCCGCGAAGGCTCGCCACCTCGCTCATGAAGCGTTCTCGGGCTCGTACCAGATCGGCGAGGTCCAGGCGCGCTCCTGGATCACCCGCGGAACGCTCGGGTCATCGCAACTCGCAGGACGTTCGCCCACAGGCAGCGTCAGGCAGGTTCGCCAGCTCCACCGGCAGCTGGGATTCTCAACCGCGCGCACGTAGTAGGCGGCCGCGCGCGTCGAATCGAAATTCGGATCCGTCCAGACTGCGCAAAGAGAATCGGCGCCCGCGCCCCGCGGTTCACAGGTATTGAGGTCGACGCTCGCCGGCTCGCGACTCGTCCCCGTTTCGTGCTCCTCGTCGGCGACGCGACCGTCGACGTCAAAGATCGCCTGATGGAAGTCCCCCTCCTCGCCGTACCAGACCTTCACGATCTGAAGACGATCGAGTAGGCCGCCGGGACTGCCAGGCGCGCCGGGGTCGCGGTTGACGCTCGCGACGAAGGTCGGGGCGACGCCGGACTGAGCCGCGTCGGAGAGCACATCGCCCATCGGCACGCCGCCGGCATAACCCGCCGCGACGAGATCCGGGCGTCCGCAGAGGTCCGATGCATATTCCCAGCCACCAAAGAGTCGAGGTGTTATGCGCGGTCCGCTCGTCGCAAAGGTTTCCCTTCGCTTCATGCCATCGAAGAGCGAGTCTCTCGAGTTCTCTTCGGCATAGATGCCGACGAGTCCGCCGGGATTGCGCGCGACCGCGCCGGCTCCCGCGAATTTGGGCTTGAGCGAAAGGCGCTCTTCAGCCGTTGCATCGTCGTTCGCGCAACATCCGGCCCAGTCTGCTTCCTCGACGTCGCCGGGGTTCGCGTTATGTCCGTCGGTGCTCCCGATCAGGCCGAACTGAAAGGGGTTTACGCCGATGCGTTCGGATTCCCGCATTCCTTCGATCAAGGCATAACGTGCGAAGTCGAGTCGCGATTGGCACCCTTCGCCGCGAAGAGCGCCCCAGGAGGCGCCCTCTTCACAGTCTTCGAGGGGCTCGGGCGCGAAGGAGCGAATTTTTTCAAAGTCGCAGAGCTCGTCGACGTCCCCGACCACGCCGTAGAGATCGCTTCGACATTCGGATTCGCCCTTGATCTGCATCATCTCGACGACGCGATCCATGCGGGCGCGTACTCGGG
>Ga0316209_1001136_pt1 | contig 31305 bp, 22 predicted proteins | sample 6monopyrite_MG_FD_204945 | JGI IMG/M metagenome (GOLD analysis project Ga0316209, IMG submission 204945) | Microbial mat bacterial communities from mineral coupon in-situ incubated in ocean water Damariscotta River, Maine, United States -... | ecosystem: Environmental > Aquatic > Marine >...
CGTAACAATGTCAGGCACAGCCTGACCTACGCTACGACTCACTAATTGTTGAGATATTCCGGGTGGCAATCGTTGCAGCTTTTGTTGAACAAGTCAAAACCTTTTTTGAATTTGGTGAAGTCTTCTTGTTTGGTCGCTTCGGTCATCATCAGGCTACCTTCGATGAGGTCTTTGCAATATTTCTGATAGTTTTCTTCATCGGCAAAGACATAATCTTCCTGATTCACAACTTGCCCGAGCGCAGCCAGCAGAGCAACACGGGGGAGTAGATCTTCCTGGTTACTTTTTAATTCTGCTTCGCCGCTGATGGTGGTGCGAATCCAGTCCTGTTTTTCTTTGAGGTTTTTCATCAGCAGGTTACGATCCGCTGCATCGCTGAAATCGGTTTTATCTTCTGCATCTGGCAGTTCCGCCGGGGTGCCTCCATCGAGAATTTCGATGATATTCAAAAATGGTTTCTCTGCTTTTTCAAACGCAGGACGCCCCCGATTTTCAGCAGCGACTGAAATTTCGGCAGCGAAATCTCGCACATATTTGGCTTTATCTTTCCAGGTGAACTTTCCGCTATGATCAGGAACAATCGCAGCTAATGCAGCCAGTGTCGCCGCATCGATTTGAATCGAAAGTAATTCTCTGTTGAAGTTGCCCACAGAATTCAATTTGGAATTCAGTTTATTACGAATTCGTTTGATTTCTCCCTGAAGCATTTCCTCGCTGATATATTTATCCCAACTGGCTGCCGTTTCGGCTTCCTTTTTCGGTGCAGGTTCCTGTGTCTGTTTGGTCATATTCTCTGGTGTTTTTTCAGGGGTTGTTTTTGATGCCTGGTTGTTATCTGTCAGCATCGTACCATCGGCTGCAATTTGTAACGGACGATCAAAAAAGACATCGTAAGGGATGCCATCCACGTATTTTTGATTTTTATTTTCTGGCGAAGATGACTTCTCAGAAGCTTTTCCGCTGGATTGCGCATCTTTGCTGGAAGCATCATTCGAAGCTGAATCATCCTGCTTCGCTGATTGAGAACTTTGCTCGGCTTTGGATGGCTTCTTTTCAGAACCTGATCCACATCCCTGCAACACTCCCGCACATAGCAGTAGAAGGAATGTTACTGTCCAGCTATTATTACCCGAAATCTTCATACTTGTAGATGACCTGTTAATATCTATTCTTTAATTGAAAACTGCACCCAGCTGTCTTTTCATTTTAGAGTCATGGTGAGTGAAGGTGAAGTTATTTTATCTCGATCCACTCGTTTTTCTCTGCACTTTTTAGAATCGATTCAATCACCTGCATGTTGCCGATCGCATCGCAAAGTGGAGTCGGCACCGGTGTGTCATTCAGAATGGCGTTAGCAAACAGTTCCGCCTGAATGGTGTACTGGTTGCAGATCGGGATATCAATCGTTTCAATCTCTTCCCCTTTTTGAAGCCAGGTTCGACAAGGGCGATCAACCGGGGCATTGAACGGAATTTCGATTTCAAAACGTCCTTCTGTTCCAAAGATATTAACACGCTGGTAAGGAACCATTTGTGTTGAACAGGAAAATGTTGCGGTCGCGAAACCGAAATCGAGAATTGCAGAAGCGAATCGATCCACCTTGAAGTCGGGATCAAATTCTACGGTTCCAATCACCCGTTCTGGTTCTCTTCCAAACAGAAAACGTGAAAGTGAAATCGGATAGCAACCGATATCCATCAATCCGCCGCCACCAATGCCAGGCTGATTGCGGATGTTTTCCGGATCACGATTGTAATAGGAGAAAATAGAATTGACTGTGCAAATGCTGCCAAGTTCTCCCGATGTGACCAACTCTTTCGCTTTTTGCCACTGTGGATGATGGCGGTACATGAACGCTTCCATCACTTTTAATTTCGGATGCGCAGTCGCGGCTTCCACCAACCGGTTTGCATCTGCGACATCTAACCCCAACGGCTTCTCGCACAATACATGCTTACCCGCCTGAATTGCTTTGATTGACCAATCGACGTGCAGGTGATTGGGCAGCGGATTATAAATGGCATCAATTTCAGGGCTGGCAAGCAGTTCTTCATAAGAACCAAAACTGTTCGCAATGCCCAGTTCACCCGCAGCCTGAGCAGCCGTTTCTGCATTTCGCGATGCAATGCCGACGACTTCGCAATTTTCTGCATTTTGAATGGCAGGAATCACTTGGACGGTCCCGATTTTAGCCGTACTCAAAATTCCCCAGCGGATTGTTTTCATTTTGGATGAGTTTCATTTATGAGTGTATCAAAAGGATGACTACAGAGCAGGTTGCCTTTTTGCAAGGGAGCCTGCATCAGTTCTAACTGACGAGAGCAGTATCTATCGTATTATCTAGCCCTTTATTTTGAATTCACGCCGCCTTGGCTGACCAGTTTTCCCTGTTTGTAAACGGAAATGATTTTTTCGTCGTAGTTGGGCGATAAAATATCGGCTTCGGTAAATTGTGTCATTAAAATAGTCTGCCTGCTCTACGGAGCGAATTCTTTTTTCGCCCCCGGATTATTGATAACACGCGGTGCGACCTTGCTCAAGCTGTTTGCAACTGAGAGATTGGTGAATAAACAGAAACAAAGAATTAGTCCTGATCGTTTAAGTAAAATTGTATTCAAATTTATTCCCGTAAAGACAGAAAGAAAAATAGTATGCAATAGCGAACACGTACTTCAATCAACTTTCACCGGGCAAACGAAGTCTTCTGGCTTGATAATCAGCAGTGAGGAATCGGCTGTGCTGAGTAGTCTTTCTGCGGTACTGCCTAACAGCATCGCAGAAATCCCGGAACGTCCAACGCTGCCGATGACCATCAGGTCAACCGTTTCTGATTCGATTAAATCGAGGATCACTTCTTCTGGCGAGCCGACTTCAACATGTACTTTGGTGCCATGCACCAGGGTTCTGTAATCGGTACGGGATAGTCGTTCGTTAATTTCCGCCTCGGCTGTTTCTCTTTCCTTCGCTTCCAATTTTGCTGCTTCTTCGCGGGATGTTCCCCCGAAGAAACCTTGTCCCTCTTCTTCAATCACATGCACCACATGCAGGCGAGCCATTTTAAGTTGCGCCAGTTGGACCCCGGCATCGAGAACGGTTTCGTCGATATCACTGAAATCGTCAGCAACAAGAATCGTTTCCACCTCTCGCACAGGACCTGGTTTGGCGATCAAAACAGGAACGGGGCATTTTCGAATTAATTTGGTGACGGTTTTGCCGAAGAAAAACCGTCTGGTAGATCGAGAGCCGCGTCGTCCAACAATGACCAATGTCTGTTTACTACAAATCGCTTCGCGAATAATTTGTTCCCAACTGGTGCCAAAAGTAACTTTGCAGGAAGCCTTGACTCCTTCCGCTTCTGCTTGTGCAACCAGTTTTTCAAGAACTCGCGTTGCTTCCACTTCCACTGAGCTAGTAATTTCTGATTCCTTTTCCTCGATTAAATGCCGGGCTTGCTCAGAAATTTCGAGCGTGGTGAAGAAGGTAATCTCCCCACCCTTTGCTTTTGCCAAATCGGTCGCACGAATCACCGCCTGATTGCAATGATCCGACAAATTTTCAGAAACAATGCGGTCTGAATGAGACAGATCAATTCCAACCAGAATTCGCGAAAAAGAAATCATGAGTTACTCCCGAGGTTATCTATGAACAAGTGCGATTTTATCGTCAGGAATCAGTTTAGAGTATTTCATCACTTTCCTGTAGGGTAGTTTGAGGTTCAACGCGAAAAATTCCGGGTGAAAAACTTCAACAAAAATCGTTCCGCTGATGGTTTCTCTTCTGTTTCGATTCCGTTTTTGTCAGTTATGACAATTAGTGAAGCAACGGGGATGAGGAAAAGCACCAAATCGCTCCGATTTTGTTGCCGGGATGCCACTTGTGACCTAAGTTTGAATATCCTCCCAATTCAAAGCTCTCAGCACCACTGAAGAAAGTGTCGCGATTGGCGTACATTTTCTGTCGGTGGTACGTTAATCAATTTCTGTCCTGTTAAATAGCTGAGAAAATTATGTCTAACTCGCTTGGATCGCTGCTCGTTGTTGATGATGACAAATTCATTCTTGAAGCAATGGCCGATTATCTGCGTCAACTTGGTTACCGCACGGAAACGGCTGCCACCTGCACCGAAGCATTGAACCGAATGCAGGAATTCCCGTTTGAAGCGGTCATCTGCGATGTCAATTTGCCCGATCAGGATGGTTTTCAACTGCTCGAATGGGCATCAAAAAACCAGCCGGATACTGCCGTGATTATGCTCACCGGTTACGGCACAATCGAAAGTGCTGTCGAAGCAATCCGTATCGGTGCGTTCGATTATCTGACCAAGCCGGTGATCGATGACGAACTGAATCTTTCGATTCAACGGGCACTCGGACAACGAAAAATTGTCGAAGAAAACAAACAACTTAAAGCTCAGCTCGATGAAAAACATGGGCTTGGAAACATTATCGGTCGTGATTACAAAATGTCGAAAATGTTCGATCTGCTTGAAAGCGTATCCGATACCCGGACAACGGTTCTCATTCTCGGCGAAAACGGAACCGGTAAAACGATCACCGCCCGCGCGATTCATCAAATGAGCAACCGTAAGGATAAGCCGTTTGTCGAAGTTGCCTGCGGGGCGCTTCCAGACAGTTTACTGGAAAGCGAATTATTCGGACATGTGCAGGGGGCATTCACGGGGGCTTCTCAGGATAAAGTCGGTAAATTTCTGCTGGCAGATGGCGGCACATTGTTCCTTGACGAAATCGCAACCGCTTCGCCACAACTACAGGTGAAGTTGCTGCGAGTGTTGCAGGATCATGAATTCGAAGCGGTTGGCGGGAACAAAACGCATAAGGTTGATTGCAGACTTGTTCTGGCGACTAACGAAGACCTCGAACAACTTGTCGCAGAAGGAAAGTTCAGGCAAGATCTGTATTACCGCATCAATGTGATCTCACTGACTCAGCCGCCTCTTCGGGAACGAGTCGGCGACATCCCGCTGCTTCTCGAACATTACTTGAAGCAGTTCAACGAACAAACCGACAAAAACATTGAAGGCTTTTCTGAGGAAGCCATTCAATACATGCAGCGATACAGTTGGCCGGGCAATGTTCGCGAGTTGGTGAATGTGATCGAACGAGCCGTTGTTTTAAGTCACAGCAATATCATCTCTGCCAGCGAATTGCCGGATACAATTCACAAGCAACTTGAAGTCGGATCGGTTCCTGCACACTTCGGCGGTAACTCATTGAAATCCGCTTTGGCTAATCCGGAACGACAGATTTTAATCGAAGCACTCGAATCGAACGGTTGGAACCGACAGGAAACCGCCAAGATGCTCGGCGTGAATCGAACGACCTTATACAAGAAAATGAAAAAGTTCGATATCTCTTACGAAACCTGCCACGCCTAAGGCACCATTTAGGGGAATCTCTATTTATTCAAAAGGAACACAGACATTCCTGTCTGTCTCACTTGAGCAAGTCTTAGTAAAGGCAGACAAGAATGTCTACCCTCCGTTCAACAGGCATTTATTGAATCAATAGAGGTTCCCTTTTCATAACAAAAAGCGAGTCGGAAAGTTAACTTCCCGGCTCGCTTTTTTTGTTGTCTCTTACGTTTTACGAGTGAGGTTCTGTCGTGAGCATGGGGCGTTGCTTGACTTGGTTCGCGTCCCAAATCTCCTGATCTTCTTCTGTTGCCCAAGGCAGTGGTTGATCGTGCGGGATATTTTCTTCTGGTCCTGAATGCAGTTGATAGCAATCTTGTGTAGAAGCTTCTGCCGCCTTGGCGAAGAATCGTTGGAACCACAACATCCCCGTGACATAATGCGTCGGGCTGAGCAATCGAATTTGAATGCCTCGATCGTAACAGTCGAGCAGCATGCCAAAAAATCCACTTGGCACATACTTCACATGTGAAATCGCAAAGCAAAGCGATTTTTTATCTTCCTGTTCGGTTAGACGAGAAACCGTTTCTCGAAGGAGTGCCAAATCTGCTCCGTCCCAAATTTCAATCGGCCCCATATCTAAAGTGACCGTTCCATTATCTTCATGAAGACTGATTCGTTGGCGTTTTTTGCGTGGCATGACTCGACTGCTCTCCCTACATGGATGATTGCGTGTGTGATGTGAGTACGACAACACAGAACTAACGCAAGCGGTGCGCCACTGAAGAACAGCGAAGAGACTTACTCAAGCAGACCAAGCGTAACCAGTATGATTCACAAGGGTTACGGCAGCCTGCTTCTGGGAAGTAACATTCACTCATGTTGCATCAAAGCATCATGGGGCGTCCTGATGATGCCAAAGCGAATCACAAAAGATGGATACAAACAGAAATTTTACAGAGGCGATGAGAGGCCATGAAAAAAGCGACACATTTTATGCCTGGGCTGGGAACAACTTGTAAATCATCGTTATCGAAGCTCCAAAACCGAGTAGCCAGCGTAAGGGGCCGAAGTGTTCTGTTTCTGTTTCAACAAAACCGTTTCGTTCTTAAAGCACTGCTGCTTCATCACGTTTTTCTTCAGGGGTTCCCAGAAGATATTCGACGTTACTCTCGGGCATCTGGTATTTATTCCCCCTTCTATTTCGAGCTATAAGGGAACCTGTATTAATCCAAAAGGAGCACAGGCATTCCTGTCTGTCTCGTTTGAGCATGCTCTATTTTAGGCAGACAAGAATGTCTACCCTCCGTACAAGAGGTAATTTGAATTAATAGAGGTTCCCATAAGAAATCCGAGCAGATTTTCGCAGGCGTTTTACTGTTTGATTCCACTTGGTTTCAATTAGATGCGCAAGGATTTCCGGGCGGGCGTCTTCGAGACTGAGTTGACCGGGAATCTCTTTTTCGACATAAATAAGATGCACGCCAAATTGACTGCGAAACGGTTGGCTTATCTGATTAACCTCTGTTTGGAAAACCTGCTTGGCAATCTCGGCTGGCATCTGTCCAGTGAATGCGAACGTCCCCAAGTCGCCTCCCTGTTTGGCAGAGGGAGATTGTGAATGCTTGCGAGCTGCTTCTGAAAAACTCAACTCTTTTCTTTCGATCCGATTTTTTAATTCAGTCAGTTGATTGAGCGTCTCGGAAACCTGTTGCGTGGTCGCATCCTTCGGCAGCTTAATAAAAATCTGGCGAGCCTGCCGCTGCGTTCCATCGAGTTTCCGCTTATGTTTTTGAAAGTAGCCTGCGATTTCCTGCTCGGTAATAATCTGTTGCACATATCGCCGCCATGCGAGTGGCAGCGACAATTCCCGCTGGAGATCTTTTCGTGTCATCCCCAGTTTTTTTAGCAATTCTTCGGGCGATTCTACATTCTTGAGCATCTTTTCGATGATCGCTAACTGACGCTCCAGCGTTGCTTTCGGTGCGGTCACTTTTCGAGAATCAAGAAACTGCCGAATCAGTGTGCGGTCAATCAACTGTTCAAGAAATAGCTTCTCATACTGGGCCCACTCTTGTTCGGGAATACCCTGCGTGAGCATGTAAAGATGCAGGCGGTCTGCATCAATTTTCTCTCGGTTGACCGTTGCCACAATTGGGGAAGATTTCGAATGCGCATCTTGCGGAAAGATAAAAAACACCGCTAAGATCGCAATTAGAAGAAGATGTTTTCTCATTCTCTTTTACTTTCAGACCGTAGGGTCCGCACAGCGGACCCTACAAAACGACAATCATGCTGCACTTTGATTTGCACCGGCACAAACCGCCTGGAAGCCTACTTCAACTTCTGCTGCTTCCCGATTGGAATCAGTTCGTCGAATATCGACGCGGAAGCCGTGCGGGTAAACGTCTCCCAGAATCACTTCCACTTCTGCATCGCCCAGCGGTTCACATTCCATTTGCGGAACGGAAGAAAACGAAGGCGTAAAAGCAACGTGAGCCGCCTTTTGAATTTGTCCCGCTGCCAGCTCCAGTCGAATCATTCCCTCGATAATATCCGCCCCTTGCTCATCCTGTTTGCGGGAAAGCCACTGAGTGAGATGCTCTTCTGGCTCAGCATAATTTGATAAACTATTTATTGAGTTGCCGCTGTCTGATAAAGCAGTTGAAAATTGCGATCCGCTTTTGGTGGAAAGTGCATCAAGCGAAATATCGACCAGGAAAAAACCGAGTAACACTAATATTCCAATGCCAGATAAAACCGTCAACGACGACCCACCAGGGAGCATCGCTAATGTCATCGAGATCGCCCCGACGAACAAAAAAGTGGGCCAAGCAAGAATTTCTCCGACAGAATGTCGTTCTGATTGAGTTGATTTCAAAAGCAACCAGTTCGCCGATAACGCTATTCCATCAAGAAGTAATATTACTCCCAAGGCGCGAACAGAATCGGCATCGGGCGTGAAACTTCCCAGAATACGACTACATAAAAGCAGCAGTCCCACGAGCAACCAGAGGCAACTCAGCCCCCAGCCAATCTGCAAATGCAGAGAGCCTTTTAACTTTGTTGCCCAATCATTCAGACTGGTTGCAAGTGGCGATCTAATTAAGTTATCCATGGAAACACTCCTTCGTCTCCTCTAAACACCAAGTCACCAGGGGGTAACCAATAACTGCCGTCTCTTTGAACTGTAGGATGGCGTGCTTGCACCCATCAGATACGGTCTCCACTTCGTAAATCTAATGCCGGTAAATCTAATGCCGGTAAATCTAATGCCGGTAAATCTAATGCTGGTAAATCAATTGCCGTATCATAACCATTTCAACTCTTTCCTGTAATTGAAAGCAGTCCGGCACGCGAAGATGGGTGCAAGCACGCCATCCTACGAAGCACGAACCACAAATACAGCATTAATTGTCTGGTCGTTACTAACTCATCACAAATTCAGCGGCAGGGACTTCCGCTGCCAGGCCGACTGCATCGCGTAGTGCAGAGGCTTTGTCTGTTGCTTCCCATTTGAAGTCGGGATCGTTGCGACCGAAGTGTCCGCCCCAGGCTGTTTTTTGAAAGATCGGGCGACGCAAATCGAGCGTTTCGATAATTCCTTTGGGAGTCAGCGGGAAGATTTCTCGAACCGCGCCGGCAATTTTTTCTTCATCCACGACAGCCGTTCCGCCCGTGGTGATGTGAATACTGACCGGCTCTGCAACACCGATCGCGTATGCCAATTGAACTTCACATTCACTCGCGAGTCCAGCTGCAACAATGTTCTTGGCAACATAGCGAGCCATGTACGCCGCAGAGCGATCCACTTTGGTTGAATCTTTTCCACTGAAGGCGCCACCGCCGTGACGTCCCCAGCCACCATAGGTATCGACAATGATTTTCCGCCCCGTCAAACCGGTATCGCCATGCGGTCCACCAACAATAAACTGACCGGTTGGGTTGATGTGATATTCTGTTTTATCATTCAAAAACTTGGCAGGCACAACATCTTTGACAATCTCGTTAATCACATATTCTGAAATTTCTTCTTGAGAAATCTCGGGAGAATGCTGTGTTGAAACAACAATCGCAGAAACCCCAACCGGACGGCTGCCATCAAATTCGACAGAGACTTGCGATTTATTATCAGGACGAATCCAGCTAACGCCTTCTTTCTGACGTGCTTCGGTCAAGCGGTTCAAAATACGATGCGACAACGCAATCGGAACAGGCATATATTCTTCGGTTTGATTACACGCGAACCCGAACATCAACCCTTGATCGCCCGCCCCATCGCGGTCCACACCCATCGCGATATCGCCCGATTGCGAATGCAGTTTGACAAGCACTTCGCAGGTATCCGCATTGAAGCCAATATCGTCACTGGTGTAACCAATTTCTCGAATCACTTTTCGAGTGACTGCTTCGTAATCGACATTGGCATTGGCGGTGATCTCACCAGCCAGGCAAACAAAATCAGTTGTGCATAAAGTTTCGCAGGCCACGCGAGCCATCGGATCTTGCGCCAATAACGCATCCAGAATTCCATCAGAAACCTGATCCGAAACTTTATCCGGATGCCCCATGCTGACAGATTCACTCGTAAAAAAATAATTCGCCATTTTAAATCCTCAAAAATAATTTATTTTCTAAACCGTAGGGTCCGCTGTGCGGACCATCGATTGACCTGGATGTTTCCTTTTGGTCCACACAGCGGACCCTACAACAGACGGGATGTTTAATAACCGCAGTGATGGCTTTTATCTTACTGGTTTATGCTTGTACTTAAAGTCTGTAAGCAGGAATCAAGCCGCTCTGGAGGAAAATGCCTTATTCTCAAGGTTTAGCAACCGTTCCAACTGATTCACCGTTTCGTTTGTCGCCCCTCGTTTTGAAAGTACATATTTGCTCGCTGCAACCCCCATTACGTGTCGTAACTTTCTGTCTTCAAGTAAGTTACGAATATCACTCTGGAGAGAACGTTGATCCTCAACAACCTGGCAGGCATTTCGATTCTTCAATTCTTTGACCACATCAGCAAAATTCCATGTGTTCGGTCCAAACAGCACCGCACAGCCATAAGCGGCTGGTTCCATCATGTTTTGCCCCCCCCGATTGGTAAGCGTTCCGCCCACATACGCGATATCTGCCAAGCCCCAACACGCAGAAAGTTCGCCTAATGTGTCGAGAAGCAGGACTCTTCTCTTATCACATTCAGGTTGAATTCCTTCTGATCGCCTGAATAATTGGCAGCCGTTTTGTTTGACCAGATTCGCCACTTCTTCAAAGCGTTCTGCATGACGCGGGGCGAGAATCAATTGCAATCCGGGGAATGAAATTTGTAGTTGTTTCCAGGTATCGAGAACGATTTGCTCTTCCGGGGCGTGAGTGCTTCCCGCCATCAGGACCAGCGAATTTTCTTCAAGCCCGAATGTGGCTCGTAATTCGCAAACCACGTCTGCATTGCGGTCGGTCATCAAGCGATCAAATTTCATTGAACCGACATTGTGCAGAGAAGCCGGGTTTGCCCCGAGTGCTTCAAACCGCTTTTGATAAATTTCGTTCTGCACCGCGATACAACCGAACGGCTGTAACAACGGGCGAACCAGTTTTTGAATGCGCGAGTAACCACGAAAACTTTTCTCGCCCAGGCGTCCGTTAATCATTGCAGCCGGGATGTTTCTTCGATGTGCTTCGTGAATTAAGTTAGGCCACAATTCCAGTTCGACCAGCACAAAACCGCTGGGACGAATTCGATCAAAAGCCTTGCGGACCGCCCAGGTGAAATCGAGCGGACAGTAACACAAGAGACAATCTTTAAATTTATCTTGCGCCACTTGTAATCCCGTGTTGGTTGTTGTGCTGATGACGATATCCCATTCGGGATGACTTTTTTTCCAGGCAGCGACAATCGGTTCAAGCTGTAGCACTTCACCCACGCTAACCGCATGAAACCATAAGCAGGGGGCATCGCCGGTTCGAGCGGGAAGATTTCCCCACAATTTTTGCGACCAGCCATCGCGATATTTCCCCTGCGTCCATCGGCGATAAAAAAGGATCGGCGAGACAGCCAGAATGAGAAGCAGATAAATAAAATTCAACACATAACGCATCAGGGAATCCATTCCCAAAAAAAGTAGTTTAGTATCTTATCAATGAAATGCTGCGCAAAAGTGGCGGAATATTTTCAGGCGAGCCGGGGGCGTTAACCCCCTGGTTACTGTGCTGTCACGTTGCCGGTAGCCAATCTGTATTTGATAGCTACCAGGGTCATCACTGACCTGGCTCCCCTTTACGTCTTGCCGTGACACTTTTTGTATTTCTTGCCGCTGCCGCAGGGGCAAGGGTCATTTCTACCTACTTTTTCGCCACGATTTCTAATCGGTTCAATTGCTTTATCCGGGGCGCCTGGTTCGGGGGGAAGATTTCCTTCCACAATATTTTCTGTTCCTGTCGGTTCGGGGGGAAGTTCTTCTTCGAATTCATCATGTTCAATCGCGGTAATTTCCCACAACGAACTGACAAAGTCCGGGCTTTCGCTTTCGACACGAAACAGAGCCGATGTTACCTGCTCGCCCACGCGATCCCACATCGAATCGAACGCTTTCATCCCTTCCTTTTTGTATTCAACTTTCGGGTCTTTCTGCGCGTAACTGACCAGGCCAATTCCAGACCTGAGATGATCCATATAATAGAGGTGCTCTTTCCACGCATGGTCGAGCACTTCCAGCATAATCATCCGTTCGGTATGCGAAAACTCCGGGCGATAACGAGTATCGTACTGTTGCAGAAGCAGATTTCTGGCTTGTTCACGGTCAAATTCTTCAAACTGCTCGATCTGCAAAGAGGTTTCAAATTTCTGATTCGCCCATTCAACCAGGCTCTGGAGTTTCTCCGGGCTGACCGCGACCGCTTCGTCTGTCTCGTCTGAAACACCTTCAAATGTTTTATTGACAATCTCATCAATTTCGCCCAGCAGCTCGTCTCCCTGGAAGTAGGCCTCAGAGCGTTCATTGAGCAGTTTTTCGAGATCGTTCCGTGATTTGTGATCGATGCTTTCCGGATTCAATTCTGTATGGAAGCGAGTTTCCGCCCAGCGAGCCAAGCCTTGCCTGTCGTACTGTTCACCAGAGCGACTTCGCGTCATAAAGCGGCTCATTCCAACCGAAACGGGGAAGTGAATTTCCCGTGCGCGAAACTCTTTCAAAATTTGTTCCAGCACCAGTTCTTCAATTTGATCTGGCTCAAACTCTTTCAGTTCTTCAGGATCAATCAGAAACGCATACTGTTGATCGAGCCAGCCGGAAATGGACTGAGCCCCCAGGTCGGGAGAAAGAAACTGTTCGACTCCGGAGTAATCAGTTTTCTCCAGTGATTTTAACGCGCGGTCAAAAATCAACCGAAAGACTTTATCCCGGCCTTCGGTTTTGAGTTCGCGATCATTCGTATTCAAACCGTAGCGGGAGTTCGCCCAGCGGGACAGGCCGAGCCAGTTCCATTCCCGTTCATTCTCTTCCCCTTCAGGCAGAAATTCTTCGATCTGTTCCTGAATCAGGTCTTCTGCCTGACGAATGGATAAATCGTGCAGATGCTTGGTGAGTTGCTCCAGATTCATTCCACGAAGATCAGACGGATCAAGTTCAATTCCAAAGTTTTGCCCCGCCCAGGCAGCGATGGTATCCCAGCGGTAATGCTCGGTCAGGAAAACAGAAGCCGCCCGTTGCACCTGGCTGGAAATCATCTCGGTCACAAGCTCTCTGCAGTTTGCTCCGTCGAGAATCTGTTGTCGGTAAGAATAAACACGCTTTCGCTGTTCGTCCATCACTTCATCGTATTCGAGCAGGTTCTTTCGTATTTCGAAGTTGTGTTCTTCCCGTTTCTTCTGTGCTTTTTCGATTTGCTTGACTACCATCGGGCTTTCAATCGCTTCGCCATCCCGCATACCGAGTGAGCTGAGAACGTTGCGAACAAAATCGCCCGCAAAAATCCGCATCAAATCGTCTTCCAGTGAGATGAAAAATCGGCTCGACCCCGGATCTCCCTGACGTCCGGATCGCCCACGCAACTGCAAATCGATACGGCGGGCATCGTGCCTTTCTGTTCCAATCACATACAGCCCGCCCGCTTTACGGATTTTATCGCCCTGCTCTTCCATTCCTTCCCGCTCAGCGATTTTTTTCGCACACTCGTCCCATTCGTGTTTCGGTACATCGAGCCGAGAATCGTACTTCTGTTTCAATTCTTCCCAGGCATAGAATTCCGGGTTTCCTCCCAGGACAATATCGGTACCACGACCAGCCATGTTGGTGGAAATCGTGACTGCGCCGTAACTTCCCGCCTGCGAAACAATTTCCGCTTCCCGTTCGTGATGTTTCGCGTTAAGCACTTCATGCTTGATGCCTGCCCGCGTCATTTTTTTGGTCAGCAGTTCCGAATTTTCAATCGATGCGGTACCGATAAGAATCGGACGACCGGAATCGCGCACGTCTTTAATTTCGTTAATGACCGCATCCCATTTTTCATTTCCGGTCTGGAAAATAACATCGGTATAATTGACGCGTTGGCTGGGACGGTTTGTCGGGACTGCAATCACATCAAGATCGTAAATTTTCGAGAACTCAGCCGCTTCGGTCATCGCGGTACCGGTCATTCCGCTTAGCTTCGTGTAAAGCTTAAAGAAGTTCTGCAACGTGATTGTCGCCAGCGTTTGTGTGGTCTCTTCAATTTTGACGCCTTCTTTCGATTGCACCGCCTGATGCAATCCGTCACTCCATTGCCGACCGTACATTTTGCGACCGGTATGCTCATCAACAATAACAACCTGACCATCTTCGACCACGTAAGTGACATCTTTCTTGAACAGATAAATCGCTCGCAACGAGTTATCAATTAAATGCGGCCACTCCATATTTCCCGCGGTGTAGAAACTATCGACGCCGGCTAATTCTTCCGCTTTTCGAATTCCTTCGTCAGTTAAATGGCAAGTATGTTCCTTTTCTTTAATTTCGAAATGGACTTCCTTTTTCAGTTGCATCGCAATACGGTGCGCCTTGGGATACTTGCTGACATCATCATGCGCAGGCCCCGAAATAATCAGCGGCGTGCGTGCTTCATCAATTAAAATATTGTCAATTTCATCCACGATTGCGTAATCGAGTGGTCCCTGCACCTGCATTTCTTTGCGAGGTTTCATGTTATCACGCAGATAATCGAAGCCGAGTTCGTTGTTGGTTCCGTAAGTGATGTTGCAGGCGTAAGCCTTTTGACGATCCACATAAGACATCTGCGACTGAATGGTTCCCACGCTCAGTCCCAGTCCGATGTGTATTGCGCCCATCCACTCCATATCCCGCTTGGCAAGATAGTCGTTCACGGTCACCACATGCACTTTACCCGCGAGCGCATTCAAATAAGCCGGCAAGGTCGAAACAAGCGTTTTTCCTTCCCCGGTCACCATCTCTGCAATGTTCCCTTTATGAAGCACATAACCCCCAACCATCTGGACATCGTAGTGCCTCATTTTGAGATAGCGCACGCCGGCTTCACGCACCGCAGCGAACGCATCGGGAAGAATATCATCAGTCGTCTGGCCATCAGCCAGGCGTTCCCGGAATTTGTTGGTCAGTTCCTTCAATTCCCCTTCAGATTTTTTCTGCATGTCCGGTTCAAGCTGAGCGATACGGTCCAGCAAACTGCCGGGAATAACTTCATCGTTCCCGTCTTTATCACGAACAAAGCCAATCTGCTTGATTATGCGTTCGTTGTGCGAACCAAAGAAGCGCTGGATGATGCGGTTCAACGCAGCAGTTAAACCAACAAACCAGTCTCCAAGACGATCCAAAAATTCCATAACTCTCAACTCAATTCTGTATGATTATCGCGTACAACTCGAGCGGTAGGGTCTGCTGTGCGGACCGAAATAGACTGTAGACCGAGATTGTAGGCCGGGCAAACCCCAGCATTCTTGTTATTCTGTTGTAATGTTGACCTGAGCCTCAACCCAGTTCACCTGCTATTCCGCAGATCTGGATAATCCGATATAAATCGGGTCTGTTTCAGATTGCCGTAAGTCTTCAATGCGTAGAATGTTATAATTGATGTGAAATTGGGTCAATGGCGCGTTGAATGCAAACTCGGGAACCTATTACTTCTGGCTGAAATAAGCCGTCATATCGCTGGTTGCTGATATCTGGCTGGGCATTTTGGGTTCCAGAGAGCGAACCTCTCCCGACTTCCACTATAACTCTATTGATAGAAGCATGTTATGCGATCAAAGCTAGCGTATTTCATTATCCTGCTCCTTACCGCCGGGTTATATGTTCAGGTTGGCTCATTTGCCAATCAAGCCCAGGCAGCGGATCGGCTCAAATTGTGTCACAATGACTACAAAAAATACAGCCAGAAGTATATGCAGCAGCTTTCCGAGCTTTTCGAACAGGCGAAAATAGCTGATGCCCCGGAATTATCTGACAAGGTCGAAAAGCACCTTATTTTACTCAGTTCAAAGCAAAAAAAGTTTTCAGAACTTCCCAAAACATTACAGTCAGAGATTCCAGACAATTTGCCAGAAGATATACGGGAATTGCACCTCCGATTTCGTACTTTGACTGATAAATACGCAGCCGATCTTTACCTGCTGGCTCGTAGAGCCATTAAAATTTCGCCCACGTTTACTTTTGAATTGCTCAATATTCTGCTTGAAATCGATCCCGATCACGCCAAAGCCCGCTCACTTCGCGGTTACGTTCGGCAAGGGGATCAATGGCTAACGCCGTTCGAGCGGGATCAAATTCGAGCAGGAAAAGTAGAACACCCCCGCTTTGGCTGGCTGAAGAAATCGTATGTAAAGAAGTACGAACAAGGCGAACGCAACTTCATGGGGAACTGGATTTCCGCAGAGAAGGAAGCAGAAATCCGGCGCGACTTCCGTTACGCCTGGACCGTGCGAACCGAACACTTTCAAATTAAAACCAATCACTCACTGGAAAAAGGGGTGGAACTGGGTCGCAAGCTGGAAATTTTCTATGACTACTTCAAACAGACTTTTGCCGCCTTTTATAATTCGCCGGAACAAATCAAACAGTTTTTTGAATCAACCACTGGACGCAGCAAAACCCGATCACAACTTTATAAGATCAATCATTTTCGTAACAAAGATGAATACGTCAAAAAACTAATCAAGCGCGTTCCGCAAATCGCGATCACGAACGGTCTTTATCAACTTGAAGATCGTACCGCTTATTTTTATTACGATCCCCAAGCGAATTTCGATGCGACCATCTTCCATGAAGTGACTCATCAATTGATGTACGAAAGCCATCTCAAGCAAAGAGATATCGCCAATAATGGACACTTCTGGATTATCGAAGGAATTGCCAATTATACAGAATCGTTTCGCATCAAACCGAATGGAGACGGTTTCACCTACGATGGATTCACTTATGAAGTGGGAGACCCACATTTTGTACGATTTTACTGGGCACGCAAACGTTTGCTCGATGAAGATTACTTTGTCCCGCAAGATAAATTTTCCCGCATGGGAAGAATTGTGTACCAGACAGGCTCAACTCCACTTTTGCAAAAACGATACAGTCAGGCGGCTGGCTTGGCTCACTTTTATATGCACTACAAAAACGGAGTTTACCGAAACGCATTAATGATTTACATGGCTCAAATCTATCATTCCTCACCACGTGTTCGATCAAGAGTCCGCGGGCTGGACGTGCTGATCGGCGTCGATTACCCAACACTCGACCGCCAATACCGCGAATATCTGCAAGATCAACTCGAAGAAGTCGGCGATGACGAAGTGATTCAATAATCGTCGGAAATGACTTGATGAAATAATAAAAGTATTGCATTTCAAAATTGAATCCACCGAGTACCATAGACATAAAAGCAGTGAGCAATGGCGACTGATACCTTAAAAAAAGTAAATAAAAACGAAGTTGCTGGAATGGATTGTGTTATTCCCCCGGATTTATTTCCTCTCCCGCTAACGACGTTTGAACAATATATGCTCACGGATGATCGCCCGGATTATCCGATGGGATTTGTGATTGAAATCACGCTTTCCGGTCCACTCGAGCGAGAAGTATTTGAAGCCGCGATTGACCAGGCAACTCGTCGGCATCCTCTGTTAGTTGCTATTGTTGCCAAGTCTTCAAGGCGGTTGTCGTGGGAAAATAGTTTTCAAAAACCGACTGTTCACTGGGAGGAAAATCTGAATGATCGAGAGCCTTTGTCTATCGAACATCTCGATTTAAGAAGCAAGCCGGGACTTGAAACGACAGTTCACGACGAAGGGACACAAAGCCGTGTTTCCTTTTTGTTTCATCATGCGGTTGTTGATGGCGTCGGGGCGATGCACTTTATTGGTGATCTGCTCGCTATTTACGGGCAGTGCACAAGTGGCAGCAATGACCAATGGCCCGAACTTTCAGAAGTTGAGCCATCGTTATTGCTTCAACGAGGGCAACTTCATGCGAATAACTCTCCATTAAATCACTCGTGGCTTCGTACTTTTCGCCACTTGTACGAATTTTTGCGTTACTACCCTTCTGGCATTGCATCGCGACGTTCCTCTCGGAAATCATCCAAGGCTGAACCACGGCAACCATTTCTAACACGAATTCTTAACCGTGGCGAACTGACAACAATCAAGAATGAAGCGATTCGACTCAATGTGACCCCGAACGATATTTATGTCGCTAACTTATTCCAAGCGATTAAGACCTGGAATTCGCTGCAAGGGCGTGTTTGTTCCAAAGAATGCTATCGGGTTGGCATTCCTGCAAGTTTACGGACCCCGGTTCACGACCACTCTCCTGCTGCTAATATCGTCAGCTACATTTTTCTGAATCAGCCCGGAAAAACAATTGGGAATCGAAAAGATTTGATTCATGACATCCACCAACGTACAACGCAAATTTTATCGTCTACCGATAGCAGGCTCACATTACATTGCTTGAAGGTTGGGCTTTGGGTGCCTGGACTTTTGTCTTTGGTGATGAATCTTCCGCTGCGACTCAGCACAGCGACCTTGGCAAATGTGGGCGATGTAAAACGGCAATTGAATTGTCGTTTTCCGATGAAAAAAGGGAAATGTGTGGCAGGGTCAGTCACATTAGAAGGACTCTTTGGTGCTGCCCCGATTCGGAAAGGGACCGCGGTTGGTATCTCTGTCGGATCTTATGCAGGACAACTTTTGATGAACTTTAACTGCGACCCTCGCTGTTTTTTAATAGAAGAAGCGGAACAATTCGCAGACCTTTTTGTTTCGTTGCTCCTTAATAATAATCGCAATAAGATAGACGACTAAATGAATTCGACGACAGAAAATATTTCAGAGCAGACCGTAGCACATTCCGTTGTTGGTAGATGGGTTGGACCACGTTTTTTACTGTTTCCGTTTTTAGCAATCGCTGCTTATCCCTTTTTTATTCTTGGGGCAGGAGGTGATCACTGGGCGGTGCAAACGATTTGGGTCGCTTGTCTTAGTTATTGTTGGTTTTGCATCGGGGGTTCGTTGCATGAAGCGGTCCACCATACATTGTTTAATCGTGAAGCAATAAATATCTGGTTTGGACGAGCATTGGGGCTGATGATTGGAATTCCCTACACCGTTTATAAAGAATCGCACCGCCGTCATCATGCGTATTTGAATACCGCAGATGATTACGAACTTTGGCCTTACAGCGATCCAAAAATATCACTCGGTTTTCGTCGGCTTTTTGTTTGGGTGGACCTCTTTTTTGGTCTCTTTACGGCTCCTTTCATTTACGGTCGAATTTATTTCCTGAAAGACCCGCGACTTTCGAGTAAAGTTCGCCGTGTTATTTTTTGGGAGTACATGGCTCAAATTCCTTTTAGTGTCCTGGTGGTAACTCTAATTTATTTGATGCTCCGAAAACCTGACGGGACGTTTATTTCATTCAATCCGATTTGGATATTGCCACTTTTAATCTCGCCAATGATTAACACGGCTCGAAAGTTTGTCGAACATCTCGGGTTACGCAGCACGAACCCGCTTCTGGGAACGCGAACAATTCTACCAGGAAACCCCCTCACGAAAATTCTTTCGTATTTCAATTTCGACATCGCAGTTCATGGACCACACCACCGATATCCCAAAGCAAAAAATTACGAGCTACCAGACAAACTGAAGGAATATCAATTGGCAAATCCTGAATTGAACATCCCGGTTTACCGTTCGTACACAACCGCCTTCTTCAGCTTGCTTCCACAACTCTGGAGATATCCTGCAACTGGCGATTTACGAAGCCCCCCTCTTAACAACAGCAAAGACAACAACGATGAAATCGGCTGGGAACAAGCCAACTAACATCGCGTGGGATAAGTGTAGGCTGGCGGAGTCAGCAAGAGGGTTATGTGAAATCTTTCCCGCTCATTGAAACTCTGATGAAAAACCGCCCTTTCCCAAATTCCTCTTACGGCTACGCCGCCCCGGTTAATAAATTAACCGGAGCCACCCGCGGATATCGACAACTCTGTGAATCGAATTAAAAAAAATACCGTCTTCCATTGCGGTGTACACGGAACACACTCTACACAATTCAGAGTAAATCTGGTTGCAATTGTTGTAGTATGTGGGTGATCTGTTCATCCAGGTTTTTTAATGTGTATTCGCAATCATCTTGCCTTGTATCAATAATTCTGAACAAGCCGAGTATTCCCTGATCGAATCGCAGTTTGAGCACTACGATCTGTTTCCCCGGTTCAATGGGGTTGCAACTGAGAAAATAACCTTGCGCAATCGCTTCGAGATCTTCGCTTCGATATTGCTCGATTGTTTCTGCAGGTGTTTCTGGCGGATTGACCAGATGATAGCGTGACTTTTCGATAATTTGATCGATGGGGATGCCAAATGTTTGCGAGAATTTTTCGTTCGCGTACCGAATCGCTTCGCAGCGCCCTTCGTACTGAGCGTACCAGATGGCGACATTGTCTTGTCGATCCAGAAAAGATTTTGCGGATTCGATCGTTTTCATCAGTTAATCTCGGGGAGTGTTTGCAGATACCACATAAAGAACAAACGAAACGGATTGGTGTATTCCTCGGGGGTTTGTTTAACTTGCTTTTTCAATTCGGACAGGCTCACATATTCAAACGAGATGATTTCACGCGGATCGGGACTTGGTGCTTCATCGCTGATACAAGAAAAGAGCTTTGTATGTTCGTAACCGATTTCCGGGCCAGACGGGATTTTGTGCAGGAACGTTAATTCAGCTCGCAAACCAAGTTCTTCCAACAATTCTCGCTGCGCAGCCTGTTCGTAGCTTTCTCCTGCACTGAGGTGTCCGCAGGCGGATGATGTCAGCTTGAGTGGTTCTTCTTTGCCCGCAGCCCGGCGGTGAATCAGCAGTTCTCCCGCGGTATTGAATACCCAGATATGAGCCGCCCGGTGCAGCAGACCATTTTGATGGACCTCTTCCCGTGGTGCTTTTCGGATAACACAGTCCTGCTCATCAACAACATCAAACCATTCCTGTTCGGTTTCCATTCGCTTTTGTTTTCTGTCAACAGAATCAGTTTTTCGGTGCAGGCCAGTGGAGGTGTTTGTGGAGAAATTCGTAACTTCCTTTTTCGTGAATCGCATGCGGCCCGATGGTGTATTCGATTTCGGCTCGGTCTCCAATTTTTAGTTGAGCCTGATACAAAAACCGAACCTTGGCGTATTCCTGGGCGACACGATCATCCGGTTCCACGCCATCAAAATGGCCACGTTCGACCATGAATGGTCGCGGGCAAATCAGGGTCGCCATTTCCGCATAGTTGAATGTGCTGCCCAGGTTCCATTCGAAGATTTCGTATTCCCCTTTATTGGTGTAACTGTATCGCAAAGAGAGGTTATCGGTTGCGCTGGTTTTCCAGACCCACTCTCCAAAATCGGCTGAGCAAATCGACAACGCATAATTTTCAACCAGTGGCGGGATTCGCATCGCCGATTTTCCACCATAGGAAATGCCGTAAAAGGCGATCCGTTTGCCATCGACAAAAGGAAGCGTCTTGAGCCAGTCGGTTATCTGCTGATGTTGAGGCACTGCAATTGAAAACAAAGTACGTCCGATTGATTGGGCTTTGAATTGCAGCGTGCGAAAACGATCAAACAATGTGTAAGGATTCTGCGGCGAGAAAGTGATGAACCCGCGCTCTGCCAGATGTGTTGAGAACGATTTGTACGCTCGGTAGCCTTCCTCTCCCACAGTATGACGCGGGCGACCTTCAAGACCGTGTTGACAAACCACAACCGGGCGTTTTTCTGAACCATCGAGCTTCAAATCTTTAGGCAATGTTAGAATGCCGTACGCGGTGACATCGGGGAAAACATCCATTTCCACCTGATAACTGACTGTTTTCGGGCCTTCCTGATATTTTCGGGAACGGGCATTCGCCGGGAGAAGATCTTGGACGAATTGACCGATCACTTCTTCTCTGAAAATCTTTCGGTACGCACTTGTTGATTTCTCAAAGTTCGCGACCGAATCTGTTTTCACATTCTTCATAAAGGCGATTCTGGATTCATACGCCAGTTGTAGCAAACGTTGATTGTGCCGCAAAATTTCTGCCAGTTGATTTCCATGCCGTATATTTGCGAGATCTCGTGAGGCCAGCTTCATCGCTTTAACCTCTGTTTTCAAAGAGGCATCCGGGGACAAGCTGCGAATAAAAGAGGTCAGCGTTTTATCTGATACAGCGGTTTCGGTTTCAATCAGTTCTAATATTGTTTTTTCAGGCTGAAGATTAGCTACAAAACTTTCGGCCCGCGCGAACTCCGCTTTAATTTCTTTCTGCTGAGGAATATGTAACTTGCCGGGCTTGCCTTTGAGTTTAGTGTAACGATCTTCAACAAATTCCAAGCCATTTTCTGCATTGGCGCGATAGTAATAAGTGGGGTACTTGCCGGCTTCGATCATTAAAGAACGTGGTGCGACCAAGCTGGCGATTTCTGCATCGCCGAATGTGTTGAGGATGCCAAACAGGTTGTGATCAGCCGGTTCCTGCCAGAGGTTTTGTCGTGAGGCAAAGTAGCCACAAACTGCAGTACAATTGATACCAGAATCCAACGCACCAGCGTACAAAGCCAGTCGCCCGCCCTCCCCCCAACCGATCACCCCAAGCGAGCGATTATTCGTGCCGTTTGTCTGTTTCAAAATGTTGACCGCTGCCAATATTTTCTGTACTTCATATCCCGCCAATGTTCGACCCAATTCAAAGCTGGGACGATGCGCCCATTCGCGGTTGCTCATTTTCCAACGGTTGTTTTCGCGGTTGATTAACGTCGGAATGAGAACCCGGAATCCGGAACGAACCAGTTTTTGAACGTAAGAATCATTCAGATTATCGGAAGAGACAAGGTCTTCTGGAAACTGATCCGCCTCGGGAATTGCAATAATATCACCAAGGATTTCACCGTGAGGGACAAGCAGCAGTCCGGCTCCATTCATATCATCCAAGGTCGGCCAAGTCACTTCGTGAACGATATAAGTAAAGTCCCCGGGATTGATAAATCTTTTAGTCGAGTGAGAGTGAGTCTGTCCGAAATAAGCAAATCGCCCTTCTGAAACAAGCGGATCGGTTAGTCCCAGTATTACGGCTAGTTCTTTTCGTTTACTTTCGATAGAACGAACATACGCTTCGGGAGAGGATAGATTCCGCTGCCATAATTTTGGACGATTTGTTTCTGCCTGAGCAATTTGTTTGAGTAAAAAACGATCAATCCCCGCAATCATTTTTGAAGTTAAATCGCTGGTGTCGGTTAACGGCAACGTATTCGGTAACGGTTTCTGGTCAGACGCTGCTTTTAACACGGCCCAGGGAACTTTTTTTTTATTATTTTCCTGAGCCAGCAATGGTTGAACAAGCAGGCAGCAAGCCGAGAAGGCAATGACAGAACTTAAACGAATGAGAGTTTTGATATCAGTTATCCTCACCATTGTTTGTTTATGAATTGTCTTGTGCTTGATGAGTGCAGAATCAAGACAGGAGAAAGATGGTTCAATGTGATCATTTCAAATCTTAGAAAACGATGCTGTCATTCTCGAAGTTATTTTGAGTGGTGTCAATGCAGTCAATTTGAATCATCAGTAAATAATGGAAGTGACAAGGTCGCCCTGTTTTTTCTGGTGGCCATTTCCGTTTACCTTTTCGTACTCCCTTTTTCTCGTTGCCAGACTGCTGGTAGTTTTTTTGAAGCGGGGCCGTAAGTTTGGGAGACGACGAAGCCGCTTGCTTGTGAAATGTAAAAAATTCTTCCATTGGAAACGACCGCGCCGAGGCATTCGCGGGAATCGATGGCTGGGCCGGTGGAGACCAGTTTGCCGTTTTTGCTTAAATCGATCATATCCATATTCGCTCCCAGAACGTATGGTTCAGAGAGCGTGAACCGACAGCAGGCGTAATTGGTTTCGATGCCGCTGGTCACTTTGCCGGTTCGCTGATCAAATATGTTCCCCTTGCCTCGCAACGCATTGGAAAAAATGAATCGCTCGCCGACTGATACCACATTCAAAGCCGAAGTGATCGCGTCAGATTTCCAGATCAACGAGCCATCTTTTGCATCAAGGCACCAGACAAAACGGTCCTGTGTTCCCTCCTTGGCGCGATTGTTGCCGCCGATATAAAGACGACTATCGCGGGCGCTGAGTGTGCATTTTGAAGTGACGTAATAATCGGTCGTGAGCCAAATAATCTTTCCCGTTTGTGGATCCAGGCAGGCAGTTAAGCCGTTATGTTTTGATGGTAACCCGCGGCGTCTTTTCTTTTCGGTAGAGTAACCGAAGAACGACGAATAATAAAATTTGCCATCGTACAGGCAGATGCCGCAATCGTTACCGCCTTGTCCATACTTGGAAAAATTCTTTTCCCAAAGCACTTTTCCCGTATTCATATCCCACGCCCAGACTCGCGGTTCGTGATCTTTCGGGTAGAACGGATTATCGTTGGAGTAAATCCAACTGGTTGTCTGCGGGGTGCCGGGTTTCATTGGTTTGCGTCCAAAAGTAAACGAACCTTGTGCAGCGTACTTGCCCGAACCAGACGCATAAATCGCAACATTGCCCTGCACCACCGGCGGAAACTGACGGCTCCAACTGGGCGAACCTGTAAACGGTGCTTCCCACAACAGTTTGCCTGTTGCAGCATCGAGACAGCGCATCATCGAGTGTTTTATGCCAGCCTGCGGAATCAGCAATTTACCGTCGATATAAAGTGGTGATGTGAATGAAAGATAAACATCGGGCCAATGCCGACGCCAAAGCAGGCGACCTGTATCCTGTTCAAATGCAAGAACCTGACCTTCTGCAGTATGAATATATAATCGCCCGCCCCCACAAACGGGAAGGTGCTTGACCGTTCCCGCGAGCCGTCTTGCCCACCGCATTCGCAGCGGCGGCTTTAAGTTTTGATCGTTGGAATTTGTTCCGCTGAAGTTGCCATAGTTGGTGTACCAGTCGTATTCTTTATCCGCTAAAGACCCCGTTAATGGGCTGCGAATTTTCGAGATCCCCAAATCTTCTGTCGGCAAATTAGCTTTTCCGTTCTCGCCGAAAATATAGAGATAGCCATCTTCACAACCGACATATATTTTGCCATCGGCTACCGCAAGAGGTGCAGAGATTGCAGAATCAAAAGCGGTTGCTAACGAGGTAACCTTATTGCCGCCAACGCTGTCGAGTTGCACCACATACAGCTTGCCATCCAACCCTCCGTAAACAATATGATTACGGGTAATTACCGGCGGGCTGATTGCAGCAGCGGCATTCATGGCAATCGTTTCTGCAGTATCAGTCGTGTGTAAACAGAGGCCAACACCCTGTTCGGGGCGCACACGAAAAACCTGTTTGCCTCGAACAGCGACCGATGCAAAACTCAACAGACCATGTTTTCGGATTGATGTATCACTGCCGGGAACGAAGCTGGTTTTAACTTCATTTCCATCAAGCCGCATCATTTCGACTCGCCCCGCATTATCGCGGCGATGCCATTGCACATAAACGTTGCCCGCTTCATCTGCACTTTGCCCCAAAGTGGCAGGGTATTCGGAACCGGCGAGTTTGGGGATCAGGCCAACTGTTCGCAGCTTTGGTGCATCGCCGGCATCATCCAGAAAAACGGTTCGCCCGCCCGCTGGCATCACAATCGTTTTTCCAATCAGGCAGATATCTCGCGAACAAACAAAGTGATCTCGCCACGTGACTCTTTCTTTACGGAAGGCAAGCCAGTCTTCACCACTCCAGCGGTCTCCCTCAAATCCGATAATTTCCTTCACGAAATCCCATGTCCAGATGACATCTCCAGCAGGGGAGACCGCATAAACCTGAGCCCCCAGCGTCGCAAAGTAAACGCGATTATTCCCGAGAGCCGGTGCAGAAAAAATCGGCTCTTCACAATCAATCACTTTAACGATGCTGCCGTTATCGCAGTTCAGCACGTAATAATAGCCCGCGGTTGTTGCGACATGCAGGTAGTTTCCGATCAGGGCAGGAGCGGCCACATTATTGCAGTTTCCCGGTCCCCCCTTGGTGGCAAACTTCCAGATAATTTTTCGAGTCTGCACATCAATCGCAAAAACAACGCCGGCTCCATCAATGACATAAACGACTCCACCCTTCACCACAGGAGATGCGTAGATGCCATCGGTGAGCGGTACGGCTGCAATCAGTCCCAAAGAATCCGTCAGCGAAACATCTGCCGCATTCCCCGACCTGGTTGCATTCCCCTGAAGTTGCAACCAGTTCCCGTCAGCAAAAAGAGTTACCGGGAAGCTGAATGTAAGTGTTAACAGCAAAACGCAAAATAACTGTTTCATGGCAGAATCAATCTTTCTGGAGACCCATTGATACTCAGCCTGACGATTATGGTTTCCATATCGCTAACGGTAAATTTCTTTGCGTCTTGCGCAAATTTTTAACAAGATTCAATTCTGGTGTCGGCTATCAGAATGAACCAGTCGTGCTGGGATATTCACTTTTCGGTTGAGTAGTAAACTGACTGTTTTCTGCAAAGAAATCAGTCCGCATGAGGTTCTGTCATTCGCATCGGGTCGAGGGCTTCGTTGAGTGTTTCTGCATCGAGGATTTTTTGCTCGGTACAAAGTTCGCGAATTGTCTTGCCTGTTTTGAAGGCCTCTTTCGCCAGGGCAGAAGCTTTTTCGTAGCCGATGTACGGGTTCAGGCTCGTCACCATGGCCAGACTTTTTTCGACCGCTTCGTTACAGGTTTTTTCATCTGCTTCAAGATCATCGCTACAAAATTCAACAAACGCATCGCTGCAACTGGAAAGCAGCGAGATACTTTCCAGTACCGTCTGTCCCATCACGGGCATCATAATGTTTAATTGAAAGTTACCGCCTGCTGCGCCGCTCATCGCAATCGTTTGGTCATTTCCCATCACGCGGGCAGAGACCTGCATCATGCTTTCACACATCACCGGATTCACCTTGCCGGGCATGATGGAACTGCCTGGCTGGCGATCTGCAATCGAAATTTCGTGGAAGCCGCAACGTGGACCTGAACCGAGCCAGCGGATGTTGTTGGTCAGATTAAATAGAGTCGATGCAATTGCCCGTAACTGACCATGACATTCTACCAATCCGTCACGTTGGGCGTTGGCTTCAAAATGATTGATGGCTTCAATAAATGGAATGCCCGTTTGTCCTGCCAGCGATTTGGCAACACGGGAACCGAATTCGGGATGCGTGTTAATACCGGAACCGACAGCCGTTCCGCCCACGGGAAGTTCAAGCACGGCTTCCAAAGCCCTCCCGGCTCGTTCCACAGAAAGTTCAAGTTGACGGGCAAATCCACTGAATTCCTGCCCCAGCCGAAGCGGTGTGGCATCTGCCAAATGCGTGCGACCAATTTTGATGATCTGATCCCACTGTTTTGCCTTCTTTGCCAGCGACTCCTGAAACTTCTTCAAAGCAGGAATGAGATGCTTATCAATTCCCTGCGCGACTGCAACATGAATCGCTGTGGGAAAAGTATCGTTCGTGCTTTGCCCCATGTTGACATGATCGTTGGGATGAATCGGCTTTTCTGCACTGAAACGATCCCCTCCCAGAAGTTCAATCGCCCGGTTACTGATTACTTCGTTACAGTTCATGTTGCTTGAAGTGCCTGAACCGGTCTGGAAGACATCAATCGGGAATTGATCATCAAATTTCCCTTGCGAAACTTCTTTGGCGGCGTTCATTAACGCATCGACCTGTTTGGCATCGAGCGGATTCTTTCCGGTGCCGGTCAGTTTTCCCAAGTCGTTATTCGCAACCGCACAACCGATTTTTACCAGTCCCATCGCATGAATTAAATGCGGATGCAGCGTCCAGCCAGAGATCGGAAAATTATCGACCGCCCGTTGTGTTTGTGCGCCATAATAAGCTTGCTCCGGCACCTGCACCTCGCCCATAGAATCCCGTTCAATTCGATATTCTGACATTATTTTCTCCTGCTTAGTTTTATTTCCGCTGAGTGCCGCTCAATTAAGTAACCACCAACCTGGATGGTGAATTGTTCAAAGCATAACATGCAGAAGAGTTCATCACACTCTCGGGGGCCGTCTTTTTTATGGCAAATTGCCGCATCCAAGCTCTGGGAAGTTTGACAAGTTCGACAGGCTCCCTTTGCAGTGAAGCAAGCCTTAGCATCGGTCAAACAATTACTGTCAGGTTTTACCAATTTTGTTTGGCCAAAGGCCTCTTTCACCATAGCCTGGGGCAACGCCCCAGGTGAAATGGACACGATTCCTCTTATTGGCTGAAAGCCATATTCAATGCTTTTGATTATGGCTTTCAGCCAAAAAGTGGACGACACATCTGTTCCTGGGGCGTTGCCCCAGGCTATGGTGATTTTGACCTTCAGTCAAGAAAACAGAGCATTGAAGCGATGACAGTTATTGTTTGAAGCAAGGCTTAGCAGAAATTTTCTTTTTTTGCGAGACGTACTTTACACTCTTCATCAATTATCTGTTAAGATTGCAAAACTCGATTCTTAATTTTGCACGGGAATACGCACTGATGGTAAGAAACAGTTTATCTTGGACACAATATCCGCAGGCAATAAGAAATCCGCAAATTGTAAAAACCTTGCTGTGCGGTTTGCTGCTGGTCTGTTTTGTTTACTCTGTTCCTGCTGATGCTCAGGAGGGTTGGACAGAATTTCGTGGTCCCAATGGCAGTGGGCTCGCGATGAAAGCACAACCTCCTGTGCAATGGCATGAAGCAAAAGATGATGAAAAAGATCAGAATAAAAACCAGAACATCGTCTGGAAAACTTCCATTCATGGTCGGGGCTGGTCTTCACCTGTCATTTCGCAGGGGCGAATCTGGATGACAACAGCGACCGAAGATGGTAAGAAGATGTACGTTGTTTGTGTTGATTCAAAAAGTGGAAAAATCATCCATGACAATCTACTTTTCACCAACGAAGCTCCGCGCGAGATTGATGTCACCAACAGTTATGCTTCTTCGACACCGGCTATTGACGGGGATCGCGTTTATGTCCATTTCGGAACTTACGGCACCGCCTGTCTGGATGCGAAGACGGCAAAAGTAATTTGGCAGCGTCGCGACTTCCCCTGCAATCACTGGCGCGGCGCGGGGTCTTCTCCCATCGTTTATAAAAATATGATGATCGTGCATTTCGACGGTTACGATTTTCAGTACATTGTTGCGCTCGATAAAATGACGGGAAAAACGATCTGGAAAAAAGACCGCATGGATCTGTATGAAACGGATAACGGCGATCACAAAAAAGCCTTTGGCACGCCCGCGGTTTTTGAAATCGATGGATCGCCACTGTTAATCAGTCCTTTCGCTAAAGCGGTCATTGCGTATGAACCGGAGTCCGGGAAAGAACGTTGGTGGATACAATTCAAACAGCACTCGATGGCAAATCGTCCGCTGTTTGACGGCAAGCAGGTATTTATCGGAACCGGTTTCGGAAAAGGGGAGTTGATCGCAATCGATCCATTCGGCGCCAAAGGGAATGTAACAGAAACGCATGTGAAATGGATCGTCAAACGAGCAATGCCTTCCAAGCCGTCGCCGTTGTTGGTTGATGGGAGAATCTACACCGTTGCAGATAAAAACGGCATCGTCTCCTGTATCGATGCGGCATCCGGGGAAATTATCTGGCAGGATCGCATCGGCGGGACGTTCTCGGCTTCGCCGATTTATGCGGCGGGGCATATTTACTTTTGCGATGAAAAAGGGAAAACGACCGTTGTGAAACCGGGAGATTCGCTTAACATTATCGCAGAAAACGATCTGAACAACGGCTGCATGGCAACCCCGGCACCACTTGGAAAAGCAATCTTTATTCGAACACGCACCGCGATGTATCGTATAGAAAATCAAAAATAATGATGCAACCTCATACAAATCCCTCAGTGACGTCTGCCGGTCTTTCAAAGATAATCCCTTTAGCAAACCGGGGATTGCTTGCGATCCTGCTGCTACTGATTTTTTCCGGTTGCGATTCTGCTGACTCATCTGAAAAACAGACAGAGTCCAGGCAAACAGGGTCATCCAAAAACAAGGCAGCCTCCAGTACAAAAGTCATTCCCGTCAAAAAAGTGGTGAAAAAATTCAACTGGCCGCATTGGCGTGGTCCTCAAAATAATGGGATGTCGCAGGAAACTGATTGGAACACAAACTGGGAAACGCCACCCGAATCGATCTGGGTCAATCAAATCGGCATCGGCTACAGCGCGGTCAGTATCGACAAAGGGCGTCTGTTTACAATGGGGCATCCTGCGGGGACCGAAACGGAAACGATGTGGTGTTTCGACGCCGTCACCGGGAAAGAAATCTGGTCGAAATCGTATTCGTGTATTCTGCTCGATCATCTTCACAAAGGCGGCCCCTGCGCAACACCTACCATTGATGGCGATTTCGTTTACTTCAATTCCCGTGAAGGAGAAGTTCGTAAAGTAAAAGCGAAAGATGGCGAAATTATCTGGACACTTTCACTACAGAAAGAACTTGAAATCGACCTGCCCGAGTGGGGCTTTTCCTGCTCGGCGATTCTTAATGGAGACGAAATCGTTTTTGAAGCTGGCTCTGTGATTGGTGTTGATAAAAAGACAGGAAAAATCAATTGGAAAACCCGCCCACGCATGCCCGGCTACGGCACTCCCGAACTGTTTACATTCCAGGACAAGCCGTATCTTTCCGATCTGACAAACGAAGGGGTTTGCGTGATTGATATGACCAGCCATAAAGAGGTGACGTTCTATCCCTGGGATTCTCCCTACAAAACGAATGCAACCACACCAATTTGGCATAACGGGCAACTTTTCATTTCGACCGGTTACAACATCGGCTGTACGCTCCTCAATTTCGATGGCAAGGAATTAACCGAAGTCTACAAAAATAAAAACATGCGTAACCACATGAATACCTGTGTGCTGCATGAAGGATATCTTTACGGCGTGGATGGCAATTCACACAACCCGAGAACAGTCACCATTAACTGCATCGATTGGAAAACCGGACAAATCGCCTGGGAACAGCGAGATCTGGGCTGCGGCGCACTGACCGCGACTAAAGATCATCTTATCGTCCTCAGTGATACCGGAGATTTAGTCCTCGCAAAATTAACGCCGAAATCTTTTGAGGAGCTAGGCCGCGTAAGAGTCATGCACGAACAATGCTGGACCGTCCCGACCCTGTGTAACGGTTTTATCTACTGCCGCGGTGCAGACGGCACGCTGGCTTGTGTCGATGTCCGACTCAAACCGTGAGGCACAACCTGACCACCGCGTGAAGTTGGAGGATCCACTACACATCGTGGTCCGCAATAGCGGACCCTACGTCAAAGCTGAATAGTTACAAAAAAGAAGAAAAAAAAAGGTTTCACGCCAAGACGCGGAGACGCAAAGAAATATAAAAAGAGAAGAAGAAAAGTTTTTCAAAGTGGCTTCATTCG
>Ga0316209_1001137_pt1 | contig 31304 bp, 28 predicted proteins | sample 6monopyrite_MG_FD_204945 | JGI IMG/M metagenome (GOLD analysis project Ga0316209, IMG submission 204945) | Microbial mat bacterial communities from mineral coupon in-situ incubated in ocean water Damariscotta River, Maine, United States -... | ecosystem: Environmental > Aquatic > Marine >...
AGGAGCATCACTACGAGCGCCTCGATGAGATCCGCGAGATCGCCGACGACATCGGTCGCGCCGACGTGAACGCCTTCATGAAGCGCATGTTCAAGGAGCGGAGCTGGGGCGATATGGCCGAGAGCGAGGCGTATGCCCATCTCGAGCATCTCCGCCTCGAGGGCAAAGCCGAAGCCCACCGCAACGAAGACGGCCGACTCGTTTACGAACTCTAGATTGAGCTCATCCCCGCGCGCCTAATCCTGGTGCAGGATTTCGAGGTACTGCGCCCGAATCGCCTCGATCTCGTCATCAAGGGATTCCGCAGTCCAATCATAGGTTGAGATCGGCGGAAGAACGATCGCTTCGATCGTGGCGGGCCTAACAACCCGTGCATCCTTCGGGAAGGCATCCAGTACGTTCCGGAAGACGACCGGAACGATCGGCACGTCCGCCTGCATGGCGAGATGAAACGCACCCTTCTTGAAGGCGCCGAGCCTCGGGGTCATCGACCGTGTGCCCTCGGGCGCGATCGCAATCGACCGGCCGTGCTTGAGCGCGCGCACAGCGGGGGCGAGGGAGTCCTTGGCTTCGCCCGCGCCCCTGATGCCCTGGCGATCCACGAAGACGACTCCGGCGGCCGCGAAGATCGGCCCCATGATCGGATCGCTCTGGAGTTCCTTCTTGCCGACACCCGTCATATCGCGTCGAACGATCTTGAGCATCAGGATCGGATCGAGCGCGCTCTGGTGGTTAAAAATGAACACGGCGGGGCGAGAAGCCCAGGCGTTTTCCTCGCCCTCGATTCGAAGATCGATCCCGGCGAGCGAAGTCGCCAGATCGCTCCAGACCGATCCCGAGACGTTCAAGGCTTCACGGTAGGAACCGTTGACGAGTCCCGCGACGACCCCGGCCCCGATGGCGGGGGCAACACTCGCATAACTCAGCCCCGTCCTGACGAGGTCTCCGATTCCCGGCGCTCCCCGACTCCGGAATCGACGCACCGGCCAAAGCCGTTCCTTCGCGATCTGCGCGAGTTGGCGATTCGGATTCAGCGGACGGGGATGGCCTACCGCGTCAAGGAGCGGGAGGTCTTCATGGCTGTCGGTATAGAAATAGCTTTGATCGAGCTCGACTCCTTCGTCCCGGGCGATGGCCCGCGCCGCAATCGCCTTGCCCTCGCCATAACAGGTGGGGTGTACGACCTCGCCCGTAAAGATGCCGTTCTCGACTTCGAGCTCGGTGAACATGACGTGGTCGATGCCGAGTTCGCGCGCAAAGGGTTCGACCTGATAGCGCGTCGCGGACGAGATGATCGCGACGGTATGTCCCGCCTCCTGATGCGCCTCGATCAGGGCTCGGGACTCCGGATAGATCTGACTCGCGAGATGCTTCTCGAAAACTTCCTGGCCGACCTCTTCAAGGGTCGACTCAGCGAGCCCACGATAGGTCGCGGTCATTCCCGACATCAGGCCGGAGAACCCTGTTCGTCCGAGTCCAAAGGAGAGCGCTCCGGCAAACGTGCCCGCCATCTCCTGCGGGCTCATGCGGCCGCTCAGCAGGCGCTCGCGCATAAAAGAGGTCGCGGAGAACCCCGCCAGAATCGTGTGGTCGAGGTCGAAGAACGCGCCGACCTTGGGACCGGTGGGGCCCTGGCGAATCTCTTTTGTGAGTCGTGCGTAAAGGGCCATGACCGCAAGCATATCGCTCGCCGTAGGCGTCGCTATCCTTCGCCCCACCAGAGCGCTCTCGCGCACCGGAACGATCAGTCATTCGAGGGGTTCCCACGGCGAGCCCCTTCTCTCTTGCAGTGGAGAACCGCATGTCCCGTCCTGTCCGATTTGGCGTCACCCTTCCGCAGATCAAGCGCTCCTGGGAAGAGTCGCGCGCAGCGGCGATCGAATTCGATCGCCTCGGCTACGACTCGCTCTGGGTCTGCGACCATCTCTACGGCGTTCCGGCCCCGCAGCTTCCGATCATGGAAGCCTGGACCCAGCTCGCCGCGGTCGCCGCGGTCACGAACCAGGCCAAGCTCGGCACACTCGTCACGCCCCCCTTCTTTCGAAACCCCGCCGTGCTCGCCAAACAGATCGCCACGATTGATCAGATCGCCCCCGGTCGGGTCATCGCCGGCGTCGGCGCCGGCTGGTTCCCACCAGAGTTTGAACAAACCGGCTGCGAATTCCCGGATACGCGCGAGCGATTGCGCGCCCTCGAGGAAATGGTCGAGATCATGAAGCGCATGTGGACCGAAGAGAAGGCGACATTCGAGGGGCAGTACTTCTCCGTTCGTGATGCGATCTGCGAACCGAAGCCGGAAACTAAGCCAGAGATTCTGATCGGCGGTGGGGGTGAGAAGGTCACGATGGCTATCGCCGCACGACATGCGGATACGTGGAATAACATGGCGATCGCCCAGGCCGCCCTCCCTCAGAAGGTCGAAGCCCTCGACAAGCGATGCGAAGAAGCCGGTCGCGACCCGGCCACGATCGAACGCTCACAGCAATGCGTGGTCGTGATCGGCGAAGACGATGCCGCGGGCAAAGCCGGCCTCGAGAAAGCCAAGAAGATCTATGGCGGTCACATGGGCGGCGCCCTCGAAGAGCACGGCATCTGGGGATCGCCCGAGCGGGTCATCGAAGGCATCGAACGCCATCGAGCCCTCGGCGTCAGCTTCTTCGTGATGGAATTTTTCGGCCGAGACACGCGCGAGCCCGCGCAGCTCTTCGCTGAGACGGTGATGAAGCACTACAACTAACGCGCACTTACCCCGAAGCCGCGCCTACAGAAGCGCGATCGGATTGACCGGGGATCCCGTCCCCTGCTCGATTCGCAGCGGTGCGACGGTCAGCTGAAAATCCCATTGCCCGAGTTCCGCGCATGCTGCCGAAAGTCCGCGGAGTTCGAGGTTATCAAGCAGGTGGACGCCCATCGCGACGAGCGTGCATTCATGAATCGGCATGCCCCAACCGGGGATGGGCGGGAGTGGAATGACATCGGAAACGACGTCGGAGCCGAGAACCGAAATGCCCTTCTCATGAATCCACGGCAGGCATTCCGGATGAAGCCCGGCCATGCCTTCTTTCATGGGACTCCAGGGCCCGAACTCCGCGCGACGCACGTCTCGTCCGGTCGATACGAGCAAGCAGTCGCCCTCGCGCACTTCAACGCCTTGCTGCGCGATCGCGGCTTCGAGTTGGTCGGGGTCGAGGATCTGCCCGGGCTCACACCAGTCCACACCCAGCGAGCGCGGAAAGTCGACGAGCACGCCGCGAGTCACGATGCCGTCCTGCGTACACATGACTGAGTTCTTCTTGGCACCGGTGCTCTTCACGAGCGTGCCCGGATAGCCGTTGTACATCACGCCATTCTTGTGCACGTGACAGAGTGCATCGAGATGCGTACTCGCCATGCCATGAAACGCGATGCCCACGAAATCCGCGGTCTGTTCGAGTCCCACTTCGGGAATCAGGCAATCGTCCCCACCCATCACCATCATGTGCAGCGCAGGGTGCGGATTGTCTGGTGCGGGATCCACCGGGATATTGCGCGAGCAGCTGATGGCCCGACCGTGGCGAACCGCGGCAGCCGCGCTGCGCCTCACTTCGTCGGTGATCAGGTTGAGAGCGCCCGACTCATCATCGTCGCCCCATCGTCCCCAATTCTTCACGGACTCGAAAATCTCGTCCATGCGTTCTTTCGTGGGAATCGCCCAATCTGTCATCCGTCTCTCCTCGATCGACCAGCGGGTCGTTTCAGCCCTCTATGATGGCGGGATCGTCGTCATTCGACCAGCAGGAAATCACGGGACGCCGACGCCCTACGGGTTATGATCGAGTGGCAGACAATCAAGGCCGACACACAGTACCGATACGCTGGGCCGATACAAAAGGCCGCGAAGGAGTGGTTCGATGAGAGTTCTCGTGATGGGTGGAACACAGTTCAACGGCCTGGCACTCGTGCATGAGCTTGCACAGACCGGCCACGAGGTCGTCATCTTGAATCGCGGACAAACCGAAGCCGACCTGCCTTTCGGCGTCGAACGGGTCTTTGCGGACCGAACGAATCATGACCAGATGCGAGAGGTGCTGGGCGCGGTCGATGTCGACGCTGTGATCGACGTGAGCGCCTATCTACCCGAAGACGTCGAACTCATGGTCGACATCTTCCGCGGTCGAATCGCCCACTACATCTTTATTAGTTCGACCGTGATCTACGCCGAGTCGGATCATCTACCGATTTCCGAAGGCCATCCTGTCGAGCGGGGCCCGGATCAGAACCCCTACGGGCGAAACAAGCTCCTCTGCGAAGACATCCTCAAACGCGAATGGCGCGAGAATCGCTTCCCCTGCTCCATCGTCCCCTTCTCGATGGTCATGGGCGCCGGCAACATCCTGCCCGATCGCGAGCAGCGCATGTTCCAGCGCATCCTCCGCGACCGCCCCATTCTGATTCCCGGAAACGGGCGCACGGTTCAGCAGATCGGCCATGCCGACGATCAAGCTCGCGCGCTCCGCATGATGCTCGGAAAGCCCATCACCTTTGGTGAGCGATACAACCTGACGGGCCGCGACTACTTCACCCAAGAGGGCTACGTCGACACCTTCGCGAGCCTCCTCGGCAAAGAGGTCGAGAAGGTCTTCATTCCCGCGGCGATGATGGATCAGATGTGGTCCGGGGATCTCAACGTCAAGCTGCCGCAGACCCAGGCCAAGGCCGATACGCGCTCGGGATTCAACACCTCCGACGTCGAGCGGAATCGCTTCATGCTGACGATGCTCGTCCAGCAGATCGCGCCGAATATCCATCGCTGGGATCGCAGTGCGTTCTTCGATGTCGACAAGCTGCGCCGCGATGTCGGCTGGGTTCCGGAACTCACCTTCCCCGCCGCCGTCGAACGGACCTGGCGCTGGTATCAGTCGGCGGGACTGCCGGAAACCCAGGAATTCGATTTCAGCTTCGAAGACGAGCTGATTCGAATGGCGCGGGACTGGAAGAACTAACCCTGCGCCCCGGCTGACTAACTGAGTTCGAGGTCCGGATGTCGCGCGGCGAGCATTCGATCGACGCCGGTCTGCCAGTCGACGGCACAGGCACCTGCCAGCTCCGTGCGCTTGGTCGCATCGAGCCAGTACTGGTGGATGCCGTCAGGCCCTGCCTCGACCTTGCCCTCACGACCGATCCGCTTCGCGATATACGCCACGAGGTCGGGAACCGGCACGCCTTCGTCGCCGCCCCAATTGACGATCGTCGCCGGGACCGACGCGGCCTCGAGCAATCCCGAGGTATGGACGTAGATGTCGTCTTCATGAATCGGGCTGCAGACATCCCCCTGCCCGGCCGGCATCACGGGAATCGTCACATCCCCGAGCACCATATCCACGACCATGGCGGGGAAGCCCCCGTTATCCCCATACGCCGCGTTCATCCGAGCAATCGTCGTCGGCAATCCGAATTCCTGCGCCGCGAATTTCCCCACCGCCTCCTGGGAGATCTTCGAGACACAGTAGGTCGGCGCATAAGGCTGCGGCGTTCCGCCGAGCGGGTCGGTCTCAAGCACGGGCTTCGAATAATCCCGAGGCGCCGCATAGACGCCGCAGGTCGACATCATCAGACACGCCTTCGCGTTCCGAAACTTCGACATGACATGCCCTGTCCCGCCCGCGTTGATCTCGATTGAGCCATCAAAGTCTTCGCCGGGAACAATCGCCGCCGCCAAGTGAAGGACATAGTCGACCTCCTCGGGCGTCTGCGACCAGTCTGGATTCGACAGGTCGACCGCGGCGGTCTGGATTCCTGCTGTCTCACATCGCTCACGGGTCGCCACGTCCGAGAAACGCGCCACACCGAAGACTTCATTGTCCTTCGCGAGCCGTGCCGCGAGCGGGAAAGCAATTTGTCCTGCCGGACCAGTCACCAGAATTCGCTTGCCTTCGATTTTGCTCATCTCGTCTTCCTTCGTGGCGATTCGCCGTGGTGTGCTCATCTTGTCGAAGATCACAGACTAGGCGGACGGCGATCCCGCCGCACGCTTGCAGTCTAGCGCCGTCCGGGCGACGTTTAGCCCCCGCCCGACCGCTCACGCGAAAAGGACTCGATGGAACCAGTAACCCAGGCGCTGCTCGGCGCGGCCACAGCGGAACTCGTCGCCGGAAAGGCGCTGCGCGGTCGCGCGCTCGGTTGGGGCGCGATCATCGGAATGAGTCCCGACCTCGACGTCCTGCTCGGCCCCCTACGCGACGGTTACGGGGAGTGGCTCTACCATCGCGGCACGACCCACTCACTTTGGTTCGGCTTCGTCGTGGGCCCCCTGCTCGGCTGGACGTTATGGCGATGGCGAGACGGCGGACACGGCGAAACCCTACCGGGCTGGATTCGGCTCGCGATCATCGCCCTCGTCACCCACCCGCTCCTCGACGGCTTCACGCCCTACGGTACGCAGTTCTTCGCGCCCTTCGTGCGCGATCGGTTCGCTTGGAATGGCGTCGCAATCGTCGACCCGTTCTATACGGTCGTTCTTGCGATCGGCGTGGCGATGGCCGCGTCTCGTGCGCTGTCCCCGGAGACACGGCGGCGAGGTCTGGTCGCCGGCCTCTCCTTGTCCTCGCTCTATCTCGCCTTCGGCCTCGCCGTAAACCAATGGGTGATCCGAGACCTGCGTTCGACGCTCGAGACCGAAGCACCGAACATCGAACGCATTCGGGCCTATCCGACCATCTTCCAACCCTGGCTGCGCAGTTTCGTAGTGCGCACCCCGGACGCCCTCTACGTCGGGCTGCATAGCTGGCAAGAAGCGGGCTGCCCGGCCTGGCAGAAGCATGTTAGGCCTCCGGACTCTCCAGCACTCCGGACGGTCAAGTCGACATGGCAGGCCGAGATGCTTGAATGGTTCGCGGACGGCGACGTGGCCACCTTCGTTCATCGCGAACCCGGCGGACTAACGCATCTCCGTTTCGAGGACGTGCGATATAGCTGGGCCAGTCCGAACGCCCGCGGCATGTGGGGCCTCGAGGCCCGCGTCGATCGCGAGGGCAGTCTCGTTGGCGACCCTGTGCGACTCGGCCGCGCACCCACCACCTCGATGGACTTCGAGCGAATCGGCAAACTCCTGCTCGGTCGACTCCCCGAGGCCACGGACGGCTGGCAGCGCCCGTCGTCGTGCCTCGCCACCCCGAAAGAGTGAGCCACCGCCCATGACGGAAATCTTCATCGACGGAGATGCGTGTCCGGTCAAAGACGAGGTCTATGCGGTCGCCGCGCGGATCGGCCTGGCCGTCATCGTCGTCGCCAACCAACGCATGAACGTCCCGACCGATTTGGGCGTCGAGATGATCGTCGTCCCCGACGGCCCGGACGCCGCGGACGATTGGATCGCAGAGGAAATCCGTGCAGGCGACGTCGTGATTACCGCGGATATCCCCCTCGCTGCGCGCTGTCTCGAGGTCGGCGCTTTCGCGCTGGGGACGAATGGCCGCGAGTTCACCCTCGATTCGATCGGGGGTGCGCTCGCTTCCCGAGAGATCAAGGCATCCATGCGGGAAACCGGTATCACGACCGGCGGGCCGCCGCCCTTGTCGGGACGCGATCGATCTCGGTTCTCAAACGTGCTCGACCAGATCGTACAGCGATCTCTGCGCGGCGAAACCTCGGCGAACTAATATCCGGCCGTAGTCGAGCCCCGGCCCTTCTAGCCGCGACGTCGACTCGGACAGACACTCAAGACCGGACATGGGGCGTGCTGCACGATTCGCTGGGCCGTTCGCCCGAGCAGCGCATTCAAGATCGCGGACCGCCCATGAGTACTGAGCGCGATCAGGTCCGCTCCGCTCTTTTCCGCCAGCTCCGTGATCGCTTCGACGGGCCCGCCATCCAGCACATGGGTCGCCACATCGAACCCGGACTCGATCAGCCGACTCACGAACGGGGCAAGTTGCGCCTCGATGTCCTCACGGCGGGCGTCCGGCTGGTGATAGCGCGAAAGCCGATCATGACTCATCGCCTCGAGATAGGGCGGGGTCGCATCCGCGAAAACGAGTTCGACCCGTGGCACATGTCTAAACGAGAAAAGTTCAAGGAACGCATCCACCGCAGCATCCGCATCGACTGAGAGATCCGTCGGCAACAGCACGATCCGCGCGTCATCGATCATCTTGCGATCTTCAGGATGAATCGTGAGCACCGGACAAGGCGCGCGCCGCACGATGTACTCCGCCGTGCTGCCGAGCACCAGATGTTTGAAGCCGGTCAGCCCCCGCGTACCGATGATCAGCAGGTCGGGTTCCATGCGCGTCGCACTTTCGACGATCAGCGGCCCTGTCGCGCCCATGTCGACCTGGCTCTCAACGACGATCCTTTCGTCTCGAATCGAGTCGACGATCTTCTCGAGTCGCGCGACCGCGATCCGCCGGAGTTCCGCATCCCCATCGGGAAACGCCATCGGAAGCGGATAGGGATCGACCGGAATCGGTTCGACGACATGCGCCACGACTAGACGCGCATCGTGCTGTTTCGCCAAAGCGACCGCATGGCAAAGCGCGAGGCTCGCTGTTTCCGAAAAATCGGTCGCGCAGAAGATGGACTGGATCTGGCCATCGGGCTGCAACGCCATTTCTTCTTCAGGACCGAACGCGTTCTCCTGAGATTCGTTTCCAAGATTCTGCATCGCCTTGGCCTCCGTTTCGCCTCGCTTGGTTCATCCGGCGCGAGTCACTTCGCCCGTGCTTCCTCTTGTCCCCCAAAAGAGCAAGCGGCGTGCCACCGTGAACGCTGCCCTAATCCGCTCCCGTTCAGCTAGGCAAGACAGCGCGCCGCACCGCGAGACAATTCGCCGCGAATGCCCCGAACGATCGCGTCGTCAACGAGGACGGGCCCGAGCGAAGCGGCACGTGAAATGCATTCCCTATCGATCAGGTCCTGGACCGAAACTCGAAGACTGAAAGCGAGCGCTCCGACGCGAGAGGCATCGCACCGCGGCACTCGCCCCAAGCAGAGAGGCACTGAAGATGTCCTACACAAAGCCCTTGGCGGACCGCGAACGCGCACTCGAAAACGCCTTCTTTCAGAAAGAGAATCAGCGGCTGCTCGTCGCGCTTCGCTCCCGTGAATCCGAGGACAAGCGATGTAAAGAACTCGCCGTCGCGTTGGGGGTGACGGACGCAGCGATACTCGCCCCACTCGTCCAACTCGGTCTTCGAAACGAAAACGTCGCGGCACTCATGATGGCGCCGCTTGTCGCCCTGGCGTGGGCGGACCAAACCCTCGACAACGACGAGCGGCGCACGCTGCTCGAGGCCGAATCCATACTCGGAATCGAGCCGGAGAGCGGCGCCGAGCGACTCCTGGACGCTTGGCTCGATGAGCCGCCCTCGAAAGCCCTGCTTGACGCCTGGTGCGCGTACGTCGCAGAGCTCCGCCAAATCATCCCCCCGTCCGACTACGAGAGGCTCCGCAATCAAATCCGCACGCTCGCCGGATCGATCGCGACCGCTGTCGAGAAATCCTTCTTGCGCAGCGGCGGACCGACCCGACGCGAACGAGCGGTGCTCGCTCGGATTGAGGAGGCCTTCGCTCAAGACGGAGACCCGATTCCAAAGAGTCCGAGCGAGCAAACCCTCGCGACGGGTAGAGCCACGATCGACGACGCGCTACGCGCCATGAGTTAATCGATGAAGATGCGATGACCGAGCTCTACCGAGAAAGCGAGAACGGCCATCGCTACTCTACGTGGCGAGCCAGAGAAAGAGCGCCCCGAATGCGCCCCAGAGCGGCCCCAGCAATCGGATCTGGCCGTTCGGGCGCGCGACCCACCAGTTGAGGATACGCGCGAGACGCTCCCCCCCGAGCGAGAGGACGAGCACCGCCGAGACCAGAAAGAGCGCGCCTAACACAGCCGCGACTTCTGGAACCCGCGTCATCGGGGCGACCCAGATGAGATAGCCCCCGAGAAGCGTGCGAAGGCTGACTACGACCGCGATTCGTTGCCCGTCTGCCCAAAACGAGACGACCCATTCGAGGAGCGTGCGCGGCTGAATAAGCGCCCAGATCCCGAAAGAGAGGATCACCCACCCCAGAACGTTGAGACCGTGATGCGCCATGACTTCGCTCCTTGGTTGCGCGGTCCGAATCGGTTCCCTCAAGAAGGAAGTCCTCGATTCGCCGCGGGTCAGGGATCAGGAATGCACGACGCGTGCCGGCAAGAAACCACGCGTCGCCGCCCACGGCTCGCCCGAAGCGCACGCCACCCCGCGCTTGAGTCTCTGAGTCACAGCTGCGGCATTTCTTCTCGCCTCGCCGAGACGCCGCCGGCCTTACGCGCCAAGAGAACTGGCACAGGCGTTGCAATCTTCATCCCGCAAGAACCCGAGAGACCGAGCGCATACGCAATGCGTTCGAGCATCGCGGGCGGGGAAGGCGATCGTGGAAGATCAGGACGTTCGAAACAGCGACACGACGCGCAGACGCCTTCGCGTCCTTGCAATCGCCCTCGTTGCCTCGATGGGGATCACGATGGCCGCGCCCCTGGTCGGGCAGGCAGATCAGCCCGCGCAGCCGCCCGCAGCCAAGGGCCGGGCCGAGGGCAACGCGCTCCCGGCCCCTCCCACTGCCACGATGCGCAGCGTCTTCCGCGAGATCCGAACGCTCGTTCCGCTGAGCCTGGATGAACTTCGCTGGAGCGATCCGGCTTCCCACGCCACGATCCTCAAGTCTCTCGAACGACTCGAGGATGCTGCGAGTGCGCTCGAAAGACACGCACGCGCGCGCGAAGCCGGCTTCGATGAACTCGCGCTCTCGCTCGGCCGCGACCTGCGCGAAGCCCGGAACCACTACGCCGCAGGCCAGCACTCGGAAGCGCGCTTCTTCTTGACGGGCAGCCTTCAGAACTGTGTCTCCTGCCATGTGCGACTTCCCTCGGACGGCGATACCGCATCCGCGCTGGAGCTGACGGAGCGGCCCGAGATCGGGGCGCTCGATGCCCGGGAACGCGCCTGGCTCCTCGTCATGACCCGCCGCTTCGAAGAGGCGCTGGGAATCTGGGAAGGCCTAATGGCGGACCCGACAATCTCGCCCGGGGAGCTCGATGCAAGCGGGGTATTGGTGGACTACCTGAACGTTGTTCTTCGTGTTCGGACGGACGTCCCCCGCGCCCGCAAGGCCATGACGGAACTCGCCCGGCGCTCAGACCTTCCGGTCTATCTGGAGCAACGGGTGAAGACCTGGCGCACGCAACTCGCTGCGCTCGATGCCGTTCGACTCGCGCATGACCAGCCGCCGAATCTTGCCTTTGGCGCACAACTCGCACGCGAGGCGGGACAGCTCGCGCAGGGTCCTTATGGTCGCGACGGGCTCATCCAGGACCTAGCGGCTGCAAGTCAGCTCGTTCGCTTTCTCGAACGCGAACGTGCTCGACACACCCGGGTCACGCGCAACCTCACAGCCGCCGAGAGAACCGATCGCGCCCGCGCCTACTACTGGCTCGGGATCGTCGAAGCGCGCAGCCTCGACGGTTTCTGGATCAACCTCTCCGAGCGCCACTTCGAAGCCGCCATCCGCAGCGATCCGAAAGGCCCCTACGCAAAGCGCGCCTTCGCCCAACTCGAGGAGACGCAGGTTCTTGGGTACGGCGGCGCTTCTGGCGACACGCTCCCCTCGGATGTCTGGACGCATCTTGAGGAACTCCGCGTTCTGATGGGCATCGAGTGATGCCCTAACGGATTACCCGAACACCCAATGGAGATCACCTATGAAGATCGAATCGATTCTCGTCGCGACGGATTTCTCGGCAGCCGCTCAGCACGCTGTCGACTACGCGGTGGACCTGGCGAAACATTTCGAAGCCGAAGTCATTCTTCTGCACGCCTACAATGTCGAGGTCCCCATCGCTTCTCCCATGATGAGTGGAGGCTATGTCCTGCCGGATGGATTCTTCGAACAGATCGGCAAGCAGGCGCGGCTTCAGGTCGAAACCCTCGCCAAAGAGATCGTCGAAAAGGACGTACGCGCGACGGGCATCGCCCTCGACGAACCGGCCTCCCTCGCCATCACCGGTGAAGCCGAACGGCGAAACGTCGATCTCGTCGTGATGGGAACTCGCGGGTTGACGGGCCTCAAGCACGTTGCCCTCGGAAGCGTCGCCGACAAGGTCGTGCGTACAGCGCCCTGCCCGGTCGTGACTGTTCCGGACGATCACTGACGGAGATCGCCGAGGAAGAGACGGGTTGCTCCGGCCGAGGTCTGGGCGACACTCGATCGGTGATCGCACTCGCCCATTTTCAGGCGAGTTCGCCCCTCCCAACGAGTGGAGCCCCGTCTTATGTCCGCGCCCAATACGATTCCGACTGACGATGCAAGTTGGTGGCAGAACCCTTATCCCGCGCTGTCCGAGATCCGCGACCAGCATCGAACGGGCGTCACCGCCGAGGGACTCAAAGCCATCCTTCGCTGGGAGGACGCCGAGGACCTACTTAAGAGCGATCGCTTCGAAAACGAAGGACTCGAGTACATCGAACGCCGCGGGTTCGCCCCGGGCGATGCCTTGTACGAATGGCGAAGGCATTCCATCGGTGCACTGAACGGCGACGATCACAAGCGGATCCGCGCGCTCGTCAGCCGCGCCCTCACCCATCGCTCCGTCGACGGTCTGCGCGAGCGCGTCCGTGAGCACGCGACGAATCTGCTGCGCGCCTCCCACGCCGAGGGCGAGATCGAAGCACGCACCGCCTTCGCACAAAGGCTCCCCTTTCTCACGATCACGGACTTTCTCGGGATTCGTCTCGAGGAGGCGATGACCGTTGCCGAGAAGATGGGCAAGGGATCCGCCGACGCGTTCGGCCCGCGTGTGACACAACAGATTCGGGATGACGCGAACGCGATGTTCGGCACGATCATGGAGTTCGTCGCCGAGCTCTACGAACAAAGGCGCAGCGAACCCCGGGACGATCTCTTGACGGCGCTGATCGGCGCCGAAGAAGGCGGCGACCGCCTGAGCCACGACGAGCTGATCGTCCTCTTCACGAATATCTTTGGCGGCGCGATCGAGACGACCGCGAGCGTGATTGCGAGTGGCCTCTTCGAACTCGCACGCCATCCCGAACAAGCAGCGCTGCTTCGTTCCGACCCCGAGCGCTACAAGAAGAGCGCCGCCGAAGAGATCATCCGCCATCGCCCCGGGTTCTACGCCGCGGGGAAGAAGTCGACCCGGGACCATGAAGCGTACGGTCTCGACTTCAAAGCGGGTGAGCCCATCAGCATCCTGATCGGTGGACCGAATCGGGATCCCGTTCGATGGGAAGATCCCGATCGCTTCGACATCACGCGGGACGCGCGCATCTGGTCGCTGACCTTCAGCATGGGCGACCACTTCTGCCTCGGCCAGGCCCTCGCCCGCGCCGAAGTTCAGGAAGCGATCAGCGTCTTCGTGACCGAATGCGACGAAATCGAACTCACCGAAGAGCCGCGCTGGCTTCCCCATGTGATGGTCAACCGACTCGAAACTGTCCCGCTCAAGTACACCCCTCGCACCGGCTGACCCGCCGTCCCTTTCTGCACGCGGTTGCGAGTTGCGACGTCCCGGGCCGCTTGGGTTACCGTCGCAACATGAGCATCAAGACACCGATTTGCGACCTCCTCAAGATTGACGTCCCTATCTGCCTGGCCGGCATGGGCGGCGTCTCCTACGCCGAAGTTTGCGCGGCGGTCTCCGAAGCGGGCGGCTACGGCACTCTCGGCATGGCGGCCGAATCGCCGGAAGGCATTCGAGCCCAGATGCGCCGCGTCCGCGAACTGACGGACAAGCCCTTCGGTGTCGACCTGCTCGCCGCGCTGCCCGACAGCCTGATGGAGTCGATCGACATCATCATCGACGAAGGGGCCTCCGCCTTCATCGCGGGACTCGGCGTGCCCGGCCCGGTGATCGAGCGATGCCACGACGCGGGCGTACTCGTCATGAGCATGTGCGGAAAAGTCAGCCATGCGGTCGCCGCGGAACAAGCGGGCTGCGACGTCGTGATCGCGCAAGGCACCGAAGCCGGCGGACACACGGGAAAGGTCGCCGGCATGGCGCTCATCCCGCAGATCGTCGACGCGGTCGACATCCCGGTCCTCGGCGCGGGCAGCGTCGTCGACGGCCGCGGCCTCGCCGCTTGCCTCGCCTTCGGAGCGCAGGGCGTCTGGATGGGAACACGCTTCATCGCCTCCCATGAAGCGCGCGCCTCCGAGGAGTACAAGAAGGCGATCGGAACCGCGGGCAGCGCAGACACGACGATCACCCGATGTTATTCGGGAAAGCCGATGCGCGTGATCACGAACAGTTATGTCGAGGAGCGCGAGCGAAATCCCGAATCGATCCTGCGCTTCCCAGAGCAGATGTACGCATCGGCTCAGGAAGGCACGATGGGCGCGCTCGGCGGGCAGACGGAAGGAGTCGATCCGGATCGATTCGCCATGCCCTGCGGTCAGGGCGCGGGCGCAATCGACGACATCCTCTCTTGTCAGGAGATTGTCGACAAGACCATGGCCGAAGCGGAAGCGGTGATTACGGGCCTCGTCCCCATGGTCAGCTGAGGCTCGCGCAGGGCTCGACGCGCCGACCCCAGCGCGCGATGCTCAGCCCATGGAACTGAATTTCGCGACGGCCTGGGAAGCGATCTCCGACGAGATCCCTGATTCTGATGCACTGCTCTGCGGCGAAACCCGCCGAACCTGGCGCGACTATGAAAACCGCGCCGCTCGACTCGCGGGCGCGCTTGAGGCGGCGGGCCTGCCCCTCGGTGCGAACGTAGGCCTCGCCCTCTATAACGGGCCGGAGTATTCCGAGGCGCAGTTCGCCTGCTTCAAGCAGCGCGTGACGCCTTTCAACGTCAACTTCCGGTACACCGCGAAAGAGCTTCTCTCGCTTCTCGAAGGAGCCGACTGCCAAGTCCTGCTCTTTGACGCCACCCTCGCCGATTCCGTGGGCGAGATCCGCGCCGCTCTGCCAAAGATTCGCCTCTACATTCAAGTCGGGGGCGATTCGCTTCCCGAGTGGGCCGAAGACTATGAATCGGTGATCGATGCGACCGAACCGGCCGCGCGCATCGAACGTTCTCCCGATGATATTTGGATGCTCTTCACCGGCGGGACGACGGGCAATCCCAAGGGCGTGATGTGGCCCCATGGGAACATGATCCAAACGATGAAGGCGACCTACGCCGGACTCAAGGAGACGGTCCCCACCAACATCGAAGAGTTGATCGCTTCGGTTCGGCGGATTCGTGACTCGAATCGCGTGACGCGACAGCTCGCCGCCGCACCGCTCATGCATGGCACTTCAGGCATCTCCGCCCTAACAACGCATATGAGTGGCGGTGCTGTCATCACCCTTCAGGAGCGATCGTTCACCGGGGACGCCCTCTTCCGCGCCGTCGAACTTCATCGCGCAACACATCTCACGATCGTCGGGGACGCCTTCAGTCGCCCCATGCTGGAAGCCCTCGAAGCAGCGAAGACCAAGGGCGAAGCCTATGACCTGTCCTCGATCTTCCTGATTCTCTCCTCCGGCGTCATGTGGAGCGCACCGATCAAGCAAGCGCTGCTCGAGTTCAACCCGACGATGCGTTTGATGGACTCGCTCGGATCTTCGGAGGGGGTCGGCTTCGCGGCGAAACTCGAGAGCGACCCCAACAAGGCTACGACCGCGCGCTTCCAGCTCGGCGAGTTCACCAAGGTCATCAACGAAGACGGCAAAGAGGTCGCGCCCGGCTCGGGCGAACGCGGTCGATTGGCGCTCGGCGGCTCTCTTCCGGTCGGCTACTACAATGACCCCAAGAAGAGTGAGGAGACGTGGCCCACGATTGACGGGCGGCGCTATTCCATTCCGGGCGACTTCGCGACGGTCGAAGCGGATGGCTCGATCACCCTGCTCGGACGCGGCTCCGTCTGCATCAACTCGGGGGGTGAGAAGATCTATCCCGAGGAAGTCGAGGAAGCGCTCAAACTGCATGATGCGGTCGCCGACTGTAACGTCGTGGGGATCGCGGATGAGCGATGGGGACAAGCGATCACCGCGGTGGTTCAACTCGCCGATGCCTCCGTCGAGGACGGCACTCTGATTCAATCGGTCAAGGAACACCTTGCCGGATACAAGGCGCCCAAACACATCGTGCGCGTCGACCAGCTGCAGCGACAGGCGAACGGCAAGCCCGACTACCGATGGGCGACCCGCACGGCCGAAGCCGCGGTCGGCGAGTAAATCACATTCAAGCGCGCCCCCGATTCGGCGCGAGGAGATCTTCATGGGAAAGCTGGACGGACGAGTTGCATTGGTCACGGGCGCGAGTCGAGGCATCGGTGCCGCCATCGCGAAACGCTTCGGCGCCGAGGGCGCGAAGGTCGCCATCACGGCCCGTACGCTCGAACAACATGACCACCTGGACGGCAGCCTTCTCGAAACCGCCAAGTGGATTGAAGCGAATGGCGGCGAAGCCATTCCGATCGTCGGCGACCTGGCGGATAGCAGCGGTCTCGAAGAGACCGTCCGCCGAACCGAGGCGGAGCTCGGCCCAATCGATATCCTCGTGAATAACGCCGCCGCCGCCTTCTACATGCCCTTCACGACCCTGAGCGAGAAGCGCTTTCGCGTCGCCAACGACATCAACTTCTACGCGCCCTGGCGACTGGCGCAGCTCGTCGTCCCTGGCATGCAGGAGCGCGGCGAGGGTTGGATTCTGAACATCTCCTCCGCGACCTCCGACCGCCCGACGAGTGAGACGTTCAAGGACTTCGACGCGCTCTCGATCCTCTACGGGTCCACCAAGGCTGCCCTGGAACGCTTTACCGCAGGCCTCGCCGCCGCCGTTCACAAGGAGGGCCTCTGGGTCAATTCGATGGCCCCCGTCGGCGCTGTCCCCACCGAGGGCACCGAAGCACTCGGCGTGGTCCCGGATGATGCCCTGGCGGTCGCCGAGAGTCGAGAAGCGATGGCAGAGGCGTCTCTTGCGCTCTGCACGACGCGCGACCCGAAGCTCACAGCCCGAATCACACTCTGCACGCCGATCCTCGAAGAACTCGGCGTCGAAGTCTATGCCTGTGACGGCAAAACGAAGATCGGCAGCCCGCTCGAGAACGACGCAGCGAAGGTCCGTTAGGCGCGGCTTCGCTTCGGACTAGTCCTGGCCGAAGATCACAGCGCCGGTCGGCACGCCCACACCACTCGTCACCAGAACGTGTTCGACGTCATCGGGCTGATTGCAGCTCTCGCCGCGAATCAGGCGAACGCCTTCGGCGATGTTGTTCACGCCGTGCATATACGCTTCGGACAAGAGCCCGCCGTGGGTGTTATTCGGGAGGGCACCGCCGATCGTGAGCGAATCCTCCGTCACGAAGTCCTTCGCTTCCCCCAGGCCGCAGAAGCCGAACGCTTCGAGCTGCATGAGGATCTCCGGCGTAAAGGCGTCATAGAGACAAGCCGCGTCGATGTCCTTCGGGCCGAGGCCACTCATTTCGTAGACGATCTTCGCGGCCAGCTCCATTTCGGGAAGCGCCGCGAGGTCATCGCGATAGAAGCTCGTCATCTGCTCCTGGCCCTCGAAGGAGGCCTGGGTGACGGCGCGCATCACCGCCGGCTTCTGCTTCATATCCCGCGCGCGTTCGGGCGTCGTGATGAGCAGTGCACAGCCGCCATCGTCTTCCTGGCAGCAATCGAAGAGTCGAAGCGGCTCGCACACCATCCGCGAGTTCATGTAGTCGTCCATGGTCATGGGCTTGCCGTACATGGCGGCGTTCGGATTATTCTGCGCGTGCATGCGCTGGGTGATCGCGACGTGCGCGAGATGTTCAGAGGTCGCGCCGTATTTATCCATGTACAGATTGGCCTGCAGCGCGATCCAGGATGCCGGCGTGAGCAGGCCGAAGGGCATATACCAGGACCAATGAATCAGGTCGCTCGAGATGATGTTGCCCGAGACGCCCTGCCCCATTCGCTGACCCGAGCGGCCATTGAGTGCGCGGTAGACGACGACGTTCTTCGCCTGCCCCGTCGCCACAGCCATTGCCGCGTGGGTAATCAGACCGACCGCGGCACCGCCGCCGTAGTTCACCTGGCTCCAGAAGGTCATGTCCCCGATGCCGACCGTGCGCGCGACTTCGACTTCGTCGCTCGAGTCCATCGTGTACGTGACGAGACCGTCCACTTCCGAGGGCGAGATTCCCGCGTCGTCGATCGCGGCGCGAACCGCTTCCGTCGCGAGCTGAAGCTCGGAGACACCGGAGTTCTTGCTGTAGGCGGTCTGACCAATTCCTGCGATCGCAGCTTCGTTGTGGAGTGTCGTAGGCATGATGAATTCTCTTCTCGTCGTGCGGGAGCTACTCGGAGCGCCGGCTTTGGACTAGCGGCTTCGAACTAAGGGAGGCGGAGCGTAAACGTCGCCGTTACGTGGTTGCCCCACGCGTTATTCCCGACGACCTCGATGTCTGCGGAGTCACCGTCGGTTGCCGCAACCTTGCCCCGGATCTTGAGCGTATCGCCGGGCATATTGGGCCCGCCGAGCTTTGTCTTGACGCAGGTCACGACCGCATCCGGCCCTGCCCAATCCGTCACATAACGACTGCAGATGCCCTGGGTCGTCAGGATATTCATAAACATGTCGGGAAGGCCCTGCGAGATCGCGGCCGCCTTGTCGTGATGGACCGGCGTGTAGTCGCGGGAAGCCATGGCTCCACCGGCGACAACCGTCGCGGTCGTTTCGAAATCGAGATCAGGCAAGGCCTGTCCCACTTCGAGTTCACTCGCCTTGAATGTCTTTTGCATCGTCGTTTGCCTCTTGCGCTCGTAGCGGATCGCGGTGGATCAGGACGCCGGCTTGAAGAACGGAATCTTGAATCCGTCCTCGTCTTCATGAATCACGGCTTCGAGCGCCATGCCAATCGTCACATCCTCGGGCTTGCACTCGACGAGTTGCGAAGCCATGCGCTCGCCCTCTTCGAGGTCCACGATGATCGCAATAATCGGGTACTCGTAGCCGGGGAATTGCGGGTAGTGAACGACGGTAAAGGTGGTCAGCGTCGCCTTGCCGCTCGCATCGATCGAGTCGAAGCTCTGCTCGCCGCACCCGTCGCACATCGGCCGTGGGGGATGGCGCAACTTCTCGCACGCCGTGCATCGCTGGATCGGAATCACGTCGTCTTCCGCAACACGCTCCCACCACCAACCATTGTCGTGGCCCATCGGCGGCTTGATCCGCGTCGGCTTCTGCGGAACGGCCGCATCGCCATCCGAATCGCCGCCACTTGCCGCGGCACCGCCATCAGCGGGCTTAAAGCGCAGCACGCGGAAGCTCATCCACCCGAGGTCCTTGCCGTCCTGGTCCTCGAAGGTCGTCTTGGTCGTGATGAAGTATCCGATCCCTGCGCCGGTCGCCTTCTCTTCGGAGATCTCTTCGATCACCGTCAGCGCCGTCACTTCGTCGCCTAACTTCAAATAGCGGGTGTAGTTCTCTTCGGTGTTCGTTCCGAGCACGCCGGTATAGCCATTGTCGGCAAGCAGCTTATGCAAGCGATGCTGTTCATTCTGGGGCTCGTCATACCCCTCGTGCATCGCCCAGCCTTCCATGACCCAGGCCTGGAGCATCGTCGGCGGCGCCACGATCTCGCCATGCACCGTGTCGGCGGCAGCGCTCGCGTCGAGATAGGCCGGGTGGCTCTCTCCCATCGCATCACACCATTGACGAATCATCGGTTCGTTGACCGCGTCACGACCCGTGACGGCCGGCCCAATCGGCTTCCCGACGTAGCTGCGGATTTCGGCCTCGAGGGCCTGCTTTTTCTGGTCGCTCATCGCGTTTCCTCGGAATGGATACACACGCCGAGTCGACCGGGGCGAGGAACGCAGCCGGATGCTCAGCGGGCTGCGATTCTAGCGAGGGAGGCCGCGATTGCGAGGCCGGTCAGGCGCCCTGCACCGGGCTATCGCAGGCGCCGGGCTGGGCTCCTTCAAGCGCTGCGCTGGGCTATTTCAAGCGCTGCGCTGGGCCACGCCGCGATACATCTGCGCGACGATTCCCGGGCCTTTCGCTCGAAACCGATCAAGGCTCTTCATCTCGAAGCCGCCCTCTTCCACCAAGCGATCGATCTTGCGATTGATATTGCATCCATCGCACATTCGATTCCAAAGGGGGTTCACGCGATCCTGCCAGCGCGCCGTACTGTCAGCGTCCGCCCGACCGTGCTCGATGAAGATGTAGCGACCACCGGGCTTGAGAACGCGTCGCATCTCACGCAGGGCACGATCGACTTCGGGAATCGAGCAGAGCGTCCAGGTCGTCACGATCGTGTCGAACCGACCCGCATCAAAGGGCAGGCCCCCGTCCGCACGAAGCGTGCGGCGCTCAATCGGAAAGTCGGTGTCCTTGATCCGGGCCCGAACGGCTTCGACATCAGAGACGTCCATCGGATCGAGCCCAATCAAGGTCTTCACCGCCGGCCCGTAGTAGGCGAGGTTCAGCCCCGTCCCGAAGCCGACTTCGAGCACTTCACCTTCCGCCTCCCGGATCGTATCGACCCGAAGCGGATTCATCTGACGCATAGCAAGGTCCTGGAACCTCGGCTTGATGAAAGATCGAATTCCCATGGACTACTCCCCTACTCCGTTCGAGTCTCTTCCCAGCGCCGCTAAGCGTTTCGGCCGCCGGGCACTTCCACCGTCGCGGTATCGCGACCGCTGCGAAGAACCGTGCCGGGTCGTGCGCCCGTGTCTTCGCCGTTGCGGATGATCTCGACGCCATTTGCGAAGACATGCTCGATGCCCTTCGCGTCGGCGTAGAGTCGACCGGCACCCGCCGGCAGGTCGTACTTCGTATACGTCGCGCCCAGCCCGACCTCATCCGCATCGAAGACCACGACGTCCGCATGGAAGCCTTCTTCGAGACGCCCGCGCTCGCGCATGCCGTAGAGCTTCGCCGGAATATCCGTGAGCTGGCGAACCGCTTCTTCCATCGTGATCAGACCGCGCTTGCGAACGCCCTCGCCGAGCACCTGGCTCGAGAAGGCGAAGGTGTCGATCATGTCGAGATGGGCGCCGGCATCCGAGGCGCCGATGATCGTGCGGTCGTCATGCCAGAGTTCCCCGCGCATCTTCCACGTCTCGTCATCCTCGCCCATCGACGGGGGCATGAAATAGGTCTGAAGATCATCCTCGATCGCGATGTCGATCATCGTGTCAAAGGAGTTTTTGCCGAGTTCCTCGGCGATCTCGCCCACGCGCCGTCCACGGAATTGCTTGAGCGATTCCTTCTGTACCTGATCAATCGTGAAGTTGTCCCAGTTCGCAAGCATGTGCATCGGCGAATCCGGGTTCTGCGCGTCCTCACCGAACTTCTTTCGCTTCGCGGGATCGCTCAGGAACGCAATCTTCTCTTCCTTCGAGAGCTGGAAGAACGACGCCCAGTTATGCAGCGCGTCGAAGACGAATCCTGAATCAAGATTGATTCGAATCGTCATCGGCTGCGGCACCGTCAGCGCAATCACCTCGGCACCGCGCTTGCGCGCGATATCGGTCGCGGCGAGCTGATCCTGTGCGTGCTGGATATTCTGCGAGTTCGGAACGAGCACGTTCCAGTTGACCGGTCGGTTGGCGGCGAGCGAGATGTCCGCCATATAGTTGGCTTCCTCTTCGCCCCATCCGACGCCCGGCAAGAACTCAACCGTCGTCCCTTCGAAGTCGCGCACCTGGCGCGCCAAGGTCAGCACTTCTTCCTTCGTCGCATGGCGCGAAGGAACCGGGTTTCCGTCGAAATCGTTATGCGTCGATGAAACGGTCGACGAGAAGCCCATGCCGCCCTCTTCCATCGAGACGCGCAGCAGGTCGACCATCTTCTGAAGTTCTTCCGGCGTGGCCTCAGAGCCCACCGCGCGCTCGCCCATGACGGTTCGGCGAATCGCCGAATGTCCGACCATGAAGCCCGCGTTGACCGAGAGCTTGCCTTCGAGCTGGTCGAGGTATTCACCGAAGCTCTGCCAGTTCCACGGCACACCCGCTTCGAGGGCTTCAAGCGGCATCCCTTCGACGCGCGAAAGCATCTTCATCAGGTACTCACCTGCGTCCGGCGAGAGCGGCGCGATCGAGAAACCGCAGTTCCCGCCGACGACACTCGTCACTCCGTGATAGGGCGAGGGAGAAAGCGTTCCGTCCCAGAAAGCCTGGGCATCGTAGTGAGTGTGCACGTCGACGAATCCCGGCGATACGATCTTGCCCGTCGCGTCGATCGTCTCGTTCGCGTCTTCTGCGATTCCGCCGGGCGCCGTGATCGCCACGATGCGTCCGTCTCGAATGCCGAGGTCGCCCAGTTTCGAGGCGCCGCCTGTGCCATCGACAATCGTTCCACCCGTGATCACTACGTCCAACATGATTCGTCTCCTCGACCGAGCTCGCGAGTGTCTCGGCGCTACCGTGGCTGTGCGCGTCGCGCGATCCATCGGCGCGACCCGCACATTTTGGCACAGTGACTCCCCGTCGCACCCCATCTCTCGGCGGAACGACAAAGAAGATCCGGGAGCGAGAAGGCACTAGAATCGCCCTGTTCGCCGAGAGCCTCTGCGCTCCCGCGAGAAAGGACTGTCGTGCCCCCCAAGCCGAATTCAGATCGTCCCACGCCGACCGAATCTCTGAGTGCGCGAAGCCCAGGCCCCTCCTACCAGGACGTACTCGACGGCGACAAGGTTCGCGCTCCCAACATCTTGCGCGAACAGGCGCCTACGGATCTTGGTGCACATGATCTGCCGATCGATGTCTATCTCTCGCAGACGCAGCACGACCGCGAAGTCACCGAGTTGTGGGGCAAGGTTTGGCAGATCGCAGGGCGCATCGAGGACGTGGCGAACCCCGGCGACTCCTTTGTCTACGATCTCGCCGACGATTCACTGATCATCTTGCGGACGAAACAGGGCGAGCTGCGCGCCTACCACAATAGTTGCCTCCATCGCGGCACGCGGCTGCGGGACGACGCCGGAAAGCTCGAACGGATTCGATGTCCCTTTCACGGCTTCACCTGGGACCTCGACGGTCGGCTCGACGAGATCCCCTGCCGCTGGGATTTCCCAGAAGTCGACGATACGGATTTCGCTCTTCCCGAAGCGCAGGTCGACACCTGGGCTGGCTTCGTCTTCGTGAACTTCGACCCAAAGGCCGCGCCACTAGCGGACTATCTCGAAGATCTGCCTCGCCACTTCGAACACTGGCCCCTCGAAGATCGCTTCGTCGCCGCACGGGTTGAACGACGCGTCGCCTGTAACTGGAAGATCGCCGTCGAAGCGTTCATCGAAACGTTTCATATCCTGGGCGTCCATCCCGCAAACCTGCCCTTCTTTGCGGACGCCAACTCGCAATACGATGTCTGGCCCGACCGCAAGCATTACGACCGGATGCTCAACGCCTCGGGCGTGCCGAGCCCTCACGTTCAAGGCGAGCTCTCACCTCAGCGCATCGTCGACATCGCTGCCCGCTTCGGCATGGTCGACCCGGGAACCCGCGTTCCGGAGGGAGCGACTGCGCGGGAAGTCTTCGTGGAGGCGTCGCGCAGGCGCCTTGAGGAAGGCCTCGGCATCGATGCCGGCGAAGTGAGCGACGCCGAAGTTCAGGACGTCATTCAGTACAGCCTCTTCCCGAACATCGTCCTCTTCGGAGGACTCGGGTCCCCCCTCTTCTATCGTTCCCGGCCCGACGGCAACGATCCGCAACATTGCCTCTTCGAAGTCATGCTCTTGATGCCGGTTCCGCCTGGCGCCGAAAAGCCGCCACCTGCCGAGAAGCGCTTCCTTGAAGAGCATGAGCGCTGGGCGGATGTCCCCGAGCTTTCCTATTTCGGGGCCGTGCTGGACGAAGACCAGGCGATCATGCCGCGGGTGCAGCGTGGACTACGCGGCGCTAGAAAGCAGACGGTTACGCTCTCGCGCTATCAGGAGAGTCGGCTTCGCCATTTCCGTGAAACCCTGAACCTCTATGTGCCGGCGGGTGTCCAGGGGGCAGATACGCGTTAGGCGCCCATCGAATGGGCGCTACCCGAACGTCCAGTCTCGCGCCGGCTCGCTGCCCGCTTCGTATTCCTGAACCTGGACGTCGAACCAGATCGGCAGGAGGTGGCGCACGTAGAAAGCGTGGGTCGTCACCGAACCGGAAACGAGATCCTTATATTCCTTGATCTGAATCCGATCGTCTTGGGCCATGCGCTTCTTCGTCTTCTCAAGAATCGCGTCGACCTCTTCCCGGGTCTCGTAGATGATGCCGAGGTGGTCGTAGCCGGGGCTCTCGATGTGCACTCGCTGTTCCGTCACGAGAATGAACTGGCTCGTCTCAGGATCCGTCCGCAGCAATAGACCGGTCTGTCCCAGGATCGGAACGTCGAGGGAATCCCATCCAAAGAGATCGCCATAGAATTCGGCGATCTCGGCCCGCGTGGCTTCGAGTTTCCCCTGCGGCAGCGTAAGTTCCATATGGTTGAAGCGACCTGGCATGGCTGTTCTCCTCGTTTCTGAGCAAGCGTGGGCGGTCCGATGAATGAGTGAGACCGCGAACGTAGCAGTCTCTCAGGGCCGGCAGCGGACGAGAAAATTCGACTCCATCACCATCACATCCTCGCCTCGCGCGTTCCGCATGGTCGTGCGACTCGAAATAACGCCGAAACCAGGACGCGACGCCGACACCCGTTTGCGGTCACAGATTTCAAAGAGCGTCAGCTCTTCATCGGGGCGAACCGGTGCGGGGAATTTCATCTGAAGCCCCAGCATCGCCGCCGTGTGAAGCTTCGCCTCGCTCTGCGAATAGATCAGTGACGAAATCGAATACGTGTGACAGGAGGAAGCGCTCAATCCGCCCATCACCGAGTTTCGACCTGCCTCTTCATCGATATGAAAGGGCTGTGGGTCCCACTCGGTGGCGAAGCGAATAATCTCTTCGCGCGACGGCGTGTGACGCCCGATTTCGACCTCGACACCCGGCAGGACGTCCTCGTAGTAGCCCGCCGTATTCTGCACGTCTGTTCCGTTGCTCATCCCCGGCGAATAGCGCGGATCTATTCCGTTCGCAGCGCCTCGACTGGCTCGAGCTCCGCGGCGCGCCGAGCCGGGCCGACTCCCGAGAGGAGCCCGGCAACCGCGCTCACGCCGATGGCCGCCACCACGTATTCGATCGGAGCCCCGGCTGGGAACGCAGGCAGAACGAGCCGGAGCAGGAACGTCGCAAAGAGCCCAAAGAGCAGGCCCGAGAGTCCACCGGCCATCGTGAGCAGGATCGCCTCGGTCAGGAAGACCGCCTGAACCTGCTGCGCCGTCGCCCCGAGCGCGCGCATCAAGCCGATCTCCGACACGCGCTCGCCGACCGAGATCCACATCATCGTGAAAATCCCGATCGACCCCACCAGCAGCGAGATCGCCGCGATCACCGCCACTCCCAGCGTGATCACATCCATCACGCGCCCAAAGACGTTCAGCATCTCCGACTGAGACACGATCGTGAAATCTTCGTCGCCGCGATGTCGCTCGATCAGCGTCGCGCGAACGGCTTCGATCGCCGCATCCGTTAGGCCTTCGTGGGCGAAGACGATGTCGATCTCTTGTAACTCCTCGAGGTTGAAGAGTCGCATGGCTGTGGCCACGGGGATATAGGCCGCGTCGTCGATATCCATCCCCAGCACCTGACCCTTGGGCTGCATCACGCCAATCACGCGAAGTCGGGCTCCTGCGATGCGCACAAACTCGCCCAGCGCATTCGCCTCCCCGAAGAGTTCGCGTTTAAGCTGCGGGCCCAATACAGCAACCGAACTTCCGCGGCGGGGGTCCCCCGCCGGCAAGAAGCTGCCCTGCCCGATTCCGAACTTCATGATTTCGGGAAAGGCATCCGTCACGCCATAGATAAAGACGCTTCGCCCGCGGCTGCCCCCTTCGACCCGAGCCTGCCCGACGGCAACGGGAACCACCGCATCGAGAATCGGAATGCGCTTAAGCGCCTCCGCGTCGTCGATCGTCAACTTTTGCGTCGTTCCGCCGAAAGCGCCGGGAACGCCATGGGTCTCGGTCTTGCCCGGATTCACGGCGAGAACGTTCGTCCCGAACTCCGAAAACTCGGCGACCATATAGCGGCGCGCCCCCTCGCCAAGCGAGGTCAGCATGATCACCGCAGCAACCCCGATCGCGATTCCGAGCATCGAGAGAATCGATCGCAGGGGATGGCCGATCATCGCCCCGGAAGAGAGCCGCATCAGGTCGAAGAATTCGATCTTTCGCATCGCCGACCTCGCCTAATGCCCTTGCAGTGCCGCGACCGGATCAAGGCGCGAAGCCCGCCAGGCCGGAAGCACGCCAAAGACGACGCCCGTGCCAAGCGAAAGTGCCGTGACTGCACCCACGGCCCAGAGCGGCGTCACCATGTCGACCGCGGGATAGAATAGGTTCCCGAGGTAGACCAGGATCGTCCCGGCAATCAGTCCGAGGGCGCCGCCCGCGGAGGAGAGCAGAATCGCTTCCAGCAAGAAGATCTGCAGGATCTGACGCTGGTTGGCACCAACGGCCTTGAGGAGACCGACCTCATCCGTTCGCTCGAACACCGAAACCAACATCACGTTCATGATGCCGATCCCCGCGACTGCGAGACTGACCGAAGCGATCCCGGCGACGACCATCGTCAGAATCCCGAGAATCGACGAGAGCGACTCGAGCACCGCGTCCTGACTAATACAGGTAAAATCCTCCTCATCGTGGCGCTCGATCAAGAGCTCCTTAACTCGTGCGATTGTTTCGTCCGGATCAGCGCGCGGCAAGAGCTCGAGCATGATCCGATTGAGCGAACTCTTATTCGCCATCCGCATGCCTGAGGCCGTCGGAATGATCACCGTTTCATCGATGTCCATCCCGAGCTGATGCCCCTTCTCTTGAAGGACGCCGATCACCCGCATGCGCCAGGAACCAATGCGTACTTTCGAGCCCAGCGGATTCTTCTCATCGAAGAGTTCCTTCGCGACCGTATGCCCGAGCACGACAACGGAGCCGCCACGATCGAGTTCACTCTCGGGCAGGAATTCCCCCATCGCCAGGTCGAGCTTCTGGATTCTTTGAAAGTCTGCGGTCGCTCCCACGATCGGCACGGAACGTCCGCGCTCCCGGTAGCTAATCGTGTCGGTACTGATCGAGACGGGCATCGCCGTACGCACCGATGGGATCCGCCGTTCAAGCACAATCGCATCCTGAATCGTCAGGTCGTTCGGAACGCCTCCGATCCCATGCGGCATCCCGCCACTCGTTTCGTTCTTGCCCGGCGACACGTTTACGAGAGATGATCCGAGACTGGCGAATTGCGTCGTCACATAACGAAGCGCGCCCTCGCCAATCGCCGTGAGCGTCACGACCGCCACGACGCCAATCACGACCCCGAGCAGAGACAAAGCACTCCGACGACGATTCTGAAGCAGCGCGTCTCCCGCGAATCCAAAGAGATCGCGCGGACTCACGGCGATGCCTCGCCGGCCGCAAGTTCGGATTCTTCCGGCGGGAGATCTTCAAAGAGCGATCCCAGATCCGTCACCTGATCTCCTGCGACACGCTTGAGAATCACGCCGTCTCGCATGACCACCACCCGATCCGCGCGACGCGCGACCGCGGGATCGTGGGTCACGACGACGAGCGTGCGCCCTCCCCCATGAAGCTCCGCGAGTAAATCGAGGACCTGGGCGCCCGATCGACTGTCGAGGTTGCCTGTCGGTTCGTCCGCGAGCAGTAGCCCTGGATTCATCACGATGGCGCGCGCAATGGCAACCCGTTGTTTCTGGCCACCGGAAAGTTCGTTAGGCCGATGATGGATTCGGTCGCTGAGGCCGACGGAAGCGAGCGACGCTTCCGCGCGTTCCCGTCGTTCAGCGGGGGTTGTCCCCGCAAAGATCATCGGCATCTCAACGTTCTGTACTGCCGACAGTCGCGGAACGAGATGAAAGGACTGAAAGATGAAGCCGATCCGGCGCAGCCGAGTCTCCGCGAGTTCGTCGTCAGCAAGCCCCGCCACATCTTCCTCGGCGAGGAAATAACGTCCGCGGCTCGGCGAGTCGAGACAGCCGAGCAGGTTGAGCAGCGTGCTCTTCCCGGAACCCGAGGGCCCCATGATCGCGACGTATTCTCCGTCCTCGATCGTTTCACTCACGCCGCGCAGAGCATGAAGCGCGTGATCGCCCATCTGGTACGTGCGCCAGAGGTCCTCGACGCGGATCACGACCCGATCCCCGTCCCATCTCCAGCATCCGCTTCCGCAGGTTCCGCCGCAACCGCCTTCACCCCGGCTTCGATCTCGAGCTTATCGAGGGCAATCACGACGGATTCACCCGGCGACAGGCCGGAGCGCACCTCCGCGTATTGCCAATTTCGCAGCCCGAGTTCGATCTTTCGCTCGACCAACTCGCCGCCTTCGAGAATCAGAACGCTTTGGTTCTGAAGCAAGGCGGAGGTCGGCACGCGCAGGACCTGATCGCGCGCCTCGAGAATGACTTCCGCGTCTGCAGAAGTTCCCGGTAAAAGCGACTCCGCGACAGCCGGATCATCAATCGCGACTTCGATCTCGAGGGTCCGGTTCTGGGCCTCTTCGTCGAGCACATAGGGCGCGACGCGAAGCACGCTGCCGGTAAAGCTCTCACCCGGTCGAGAATCGACTGTGAGTTTCACCGGAAGACCCGCTCGAATCGCCCCGGAATCCACTTCGTCCATCGGCGCACTGACGAAGATCGAGGTCGGATCGATCAGGTCGATCACCGGCGGCGATGTGAGCAGCGGCGGCGATGGCGTCACCCACTCCCCGACCTCGACATTCACCTCCGCGACGATCCCGGTAAAGGGTGCCGAGATCACCGTCTTCGCGAGTTCGGTCTCCGCCGAACCCATCTGGGCTCGGGCGCGCTCCAGTTCCGCGCGCGAACCATCACAGGCAACCCGTGCCGAGTCCGCCTGGTATTGCAATTCGTCGAGTCGGTCCGCGGACGCGACACTGCTTTCCGCTAGTCGCTGGGTCCGAGCCAGTTCTCGGCGCGCGCGGTCGCGTCTCAGACACGCGTCCTCGTAGCCTGCGCGGGCGACTTCAACACCCTGTCGCGCAAGTGAGAGCTGGGCCTCATGGCTGTCGCGCGCGAGCTTGACGAGGGGCTCCCCCGTCACCACACGCGCTCCTTCTCGATGGGCGATCTCGATCACCCGTCCACCGATCTCCGAGGCGATCCGCGAACGCCTTCGGGCCTCGACCGTCCCCGCTTTCGAGTTGGTCACCGTCGCCTCGACACGGCCTCGCGACGCGGGCTCGACCCGGACCTCGATCGGGTCCGGGGCGAAGACGAAGTAGCGGAGCCCAGCGATGGCAAGCACCAACAAGACGATGACGAGCGCGGGCACGTACCGTCGCGATCCTTCGGACTCGGTATCCATTGGCAATCTCGACCCGTCCTTGACCCTCTGTGCGCGCGGCCTCGATTCTATACCATCGATGGCATGACGTCCCGATACGACTCCCGATGCGACACTTCTTTACATCCCCTGAACCGACGGCCGCTCCCGCTGCTCAGCCTGGTGTTCGGCCTTCTGCTCATCGCCGGAACCGCTTCCGCGGCACCGACCGGTGCGCAATGCACGGACTACGACCCGGAGAAGAACGTCTATTGGGGTGACCTCCATATCCACACGTCGTATTCGATGGACGCCTACATCTTCGACACGCGACTGACGCCGGAAGACGCCTACCGGTTCGCGCGGGGAGAAGAACGCATGCTCCCTCCGCTCGACGAGAATGGCCGCGGGACCGTGCCCTTTCGAATCGGACGTCCCCTCGACTTCGCAGCCGTCACCGATCATGCCGACGCCTTCGGCGGCGTTCGACTCTGTACCGACCCGGAGTCCGACGCCTACAACAGCCCATTGTGTAAGAACTACCGACGGCCCTTCGCGCCCAAGTCGGTGGGCGAAGGCACAAAGGACATCACTGGGCGCGTCGCGAGTCTGAATTCCGAACCGCTCTGCGGCGCCGACGGCTCGCTCTGTCGCGAAGCGTCGATCGATACTTGGAAAGATCTTCAGCGCGCCGCCGCCAAGTACAACGACGTGGGGCCGGAATGTCGCTTCACGACCTTTATCGCCTACGAGCACACGGCGACGCCCGACCTCACGAAGATTCATCGCAATGTGATCTTTCGAAACGATAAGGTCATCGGGAAGCCCGTGACGTTCTCCGACGAACCGACGGGCCATGGTCTCAGACAGGCACTCAAGCGCGAATGCCTCGATCCGGAAAGCGGCGTCGAAGGCTGCGATGTTCTCGCGATTCCGCATAACCCGAACCTAAGTAATGGCCGCCTCTTCACGATCGAATATCCCGAGGGCGCTTCTCGCCAAGAACAGGCCCGCCTCGCGGCGCTGCGCAGTCGCCTGGAGCCCGTGGTCGAAATGATGCAGATCAAGGGCGAGTCCGAATGTAAGGACAACCCGTGGCGGGTCCTCGGCGCCGACGAAGAATGTGGCTTCGAAAAATTCCGACAGATGCACAACGCGCCGGACTGCGAAGGACGAATGGAGTCCGGGGCACTCGGGGGCAAGGGCTGTAGCTCCCGTCTTGACTACGCACGTTATGCGCTGATCGAGGGACTGCGAGAGGCAGACCGAATCGGAGAGAATCCCTACGACTTCGGCATGATCGGGGCCACGGATATCCACACAGGAACTCCGGGACCCACCGAAGAGTGGGAGACCGCGACCTACGACGCGCGGGTTCCCGGGCCCGGCTACAACCTGGGCGGCCTCGCGGCGGTCTGGGCGGAAGAAAACTCCCGCGAGTCCATCTTTGCGGCCCTGCGCCGACGCGAGGTCTACGCAACAAGTGGATCCCGCCTGACCCTGCGACTCTTCGCGGGGTGGGACTACCCGGACAACCTCTGTGATCAGGCGGACCTCGTGAGCAAGGGGTATGCCGGGGGCGTTCCGATGGGATCAGAGCTCCCGCCTCGCACGACGTTGGGGCAATCGCCCAAATTCGTCGTCTCGGCGATGCAGGACGTCGGCACGGCCGAACATCCCGGCATGCTCCTGCAGCGCGTCCAGATCGTGAAGGGCTGGTCCGATGCGGACGGGACGTTCCATCAGCAGGTCGTCGATGTCGTCGGCGACAAGAATAATGGGGCGAGCGTTGACCTGAAGACCTGTGCCGTCTCGGGGCCAGGCGAACGCCAGCTCTGCACCGTCTGGCAGGATCCGAGTTTCGATCCGAACCAGCGCGCCGTCTATTACGCACGCGTCTTCGAAAACCCCACCTGTCGCTTCACGACACGCATCTGCAATGCGGCGGAACCGGG
>Ga0316209_1001138_pt1 | contig 31291 bp, 35 predicted proteins | sample 6monopyrite_MG_FD_204945 | JGI IMG/M metagenome (GOLD analysis project Ga0316209, IMG submission 204945) | Microbial mat bacterial communities from mineral coupon in-situ incubated in ocean water Damariscotta River, Maine, United States -... | ecosystem: Environmental > Aquatic > Marine >...
CCAAGAGTGGCTGTATTACTCGCTGCATATAATGTTTTATACCGAAATGCTAAAGGTGAGTTAGAAACCAATCTCAAAAATATCAGAGATATTCTACCTAAACTAAAACCCTATCTAGATCAATAATCCAATGATTAAATTCTTCAGACATATTCGTAAAAACTTGCTTATGGAAAACAAAACATCCAAATACTTTAAATACGCCATTGGCGAAATATTACTTGTAGTAATTGGTATTTTGATTGCACTTAGTATTAATAACTGGAATGAAGAACGAAAAAACAGAATTAGAGAACAATCCATCTTGAAAAATCTACAATCAGATTTTAAAGCCAATATTGATAATGTGGATAAAACCTATAATAGTTTTTTAGAAGCCTATGAAGCATCAGTAAATTTACTTGAAATTGTGAGTTCTGATGACACCATTGACGGTTCTGATATTGAACATTTATTAGATGAAATTATTAATAAAACTATGTCTCTTGACATCAATACTGGATCAATAAATGAAATGCTTAATACTGGATCCATTAATTTAATAAGAGATTCCAATTTAAAAAAGCAATTGTCTAATTGGTCCTACTTTGAAACAGATACACAAGATGATATTGTGATTTACAGAAATTATTTGTTTGATTTTTTTATCCCTTCTTTAACTAACAAAGCTTTATTAAGAAACATGGAAGTTCCAGCTTTTTTTGAAGAGGATCTTAAATTACAAATAATTTCAAAGTCAAATTTCAAAATAGATTACAACAAAACCATCAGAACTATCGAGTTTGAAAATGAGCTTTACAATAACACTTTAAATTATATGTATACTTTAAATTCTTATAAGGTGTTTAAGAATTATCTAACTGATACTCTAAAACTTATTGAATCCAATTTAGATGATTAATTTTTTTAAATGTTAATTATTCTCTTCCTTTAAAAAACAAGCAAATAGCTTAAATTTACAAAATGAACATCCAAAACTACATTAACGGGAATTTTCATAATCCAAGTCAAGATAATTGGTTAGATAACAATCGTCTTTCAATTAAAACTAACAATACTAAATCACTTAAAATGTCGCCTCGAGCGCAGTCGAGAGGTTAATAATGAAAACGTACTTTGTTTACATACTAAAATGCGCAGACGACCTCACTTATACAGGAGTTACAAATAACATATCCAGAAGATTCGACGAACATCAAAACGGTTTAAATAAAAATTGTTTCACTTTCAAAAGAAGACCGTTAAAATTAATATTTCAACAAGAATTTAACGATATTGAACAAGCAATATATTTTGAAAAGAAAATTAAAAACTGGAGCGCAAAAAAGAAGCGAGCTTTAGCAAATGGAAAATTCGATATATTACAAATATTATCTGAGTGTAGAAATGCTACTCATTCAAAATATAATCCAGAAATTAAAATAGGTCTCGACTGCGCTCGACCAGACAAAAAGTAATGAACATCCAAAACTACATCAACGGCAATTTTCACAATCCAATACAAGATAATTGGTTGGATAACTACAACCCTTCTAATGGAGAAGTGTATAGCCAAATACCTAACTCTAATAAAGAGGATGTCGAAAATGCTTATATCGCTGCAAAATCTGCTTTTCCATCTTGGTCTCAGACTACTTTAGACGAACGAAGTAGAATCATGATTAGAATCTCTGAACTTATAGAAGCTAATTTAGATAGACTAGCAGAAGCCGAAAGTAAAGACAATGGAAAACCCATTTGGTTAGCAAAAGCCGTAGATATACCAAGAGCATCAAGCAATTTTAGGTTTTTTGCTAATGCCATTACCCAATTTGCTAGCGAAAGTCACGAAAGCGTTGGTCAACAAGCCATAAATTACACTTTACGTCAACCTATAGGAGTTGTTGGTTGTATTAGTCCGTGGAACCTTCCACTCTATTTATTTACATGGAAAATCGCTCCAGCCATTGCTGCTGGAAATTGTGTGGTAGCCAAACCAAGCGAAGTCACACCAATGACAGCTTATTTATTAGGTGAAATTTGTAATGAAGCAGGTTTACCAAAAGGTGTTTTAAACATTGTACATGGTTTAGGAACAACCACAGGACAAGCCATTGTTGAACATCCAGACATTAAAGCCATTAGTTTTACAGGAGGAACTGCAACTGGAGCTCATATTGCACGAACTGCTGCACCAATGTTTAAAAAATTATCCTTGGAATTGGGAGGAAAAAATCCAAACATCATTTTTGCTGATTGTGATTATGACGACATGTTAAAAACAACCGTTCGCTCATCATTTTCTAATCAAGGACAAATATGCTTGTGTGGTAGTCGCATTTTTGTAGAAGATTCCATTTATGAACAGTTCAAAAAAGACTTTGTTGAGCGTGTAAAGAATATGAAAGTTGGGCATCCATCAGATGAAAAAACAAAAATTGGAGCATTGGTTTCTAAAAGGCATTTAGAAAAAGTGCTGAGTTATGTTGACATTGCAAGAGAAGAAGGTGGAACAGTATTATGTGGTGGAAACAAAGTAACAGTTGATGGTTATGAAAATGGTTACTATATGCAACCAGCTATTATTGAAGTTAAAACAGACGAATGTCGCGTAAATAAAGAAGAAATTTTTGGTCCTGTCGTCACCATAATGCCTTTTAAAACTGAAGATGAAGTTTTACAAATGGCGAACAAAGTTAAATATGGTTTATCAGCCACTTTATGGACAAACGACTTAAAACGCACCATGAGAATGAGCAATCAATTGCAAGCTGGTATTGTTTGGGTAAACACTTGGCTAATGCGAGATTTAAGAACTCCTTTTGGAGGTGTAAAAGCATCAGGTGTTGGTCGTGAAGGCGGTTTTGAAGCGTTGCGCTTTTTTACGGAAGCAAAGAATGTGTGTATTAAGTATTAAAGCCCACCCCAACCCTCCCAAAGGGAGGGAGTGAGCATTAAATAATATTATTTTTAACTAACTCAATGAACCCATTAAGAGTTCCTCCCCTTTGGGGAGGTTAGGAGGGGCTTATTATGAATCTAGAACTTAACAATAAATACGCATTAGTTTGCGGAAGCACAGCAGGAATTGGTAAAGCAACTGCTATGTCTTTAGCTGCCGAAGGTGTTCAAGTAACGCTTATCGCAAGAAATGAAAACAAACTAAAAACTGTTTTAGCCGAATTACCTCAACAACGTCAACATGATTATATTGTAGCAGACTTCTCTAATCCAACTGAATTAAAACAAAAAGTTTTAAACTATATCTCAAAAAATCATGGTTTCCACATTCTCGTAAATAATACTGGTGGCCCAAAAGGAGGTCCTGTTTTTTCAGCAGAATTAAGTGAATTTGAAACCGCCTTTACACAACATTTAAAGTGTAATCATGTACTAGCACAAGCAGTGGTTCCATTCATGAAAAGTGAAGGTTATGGTAGAATCATTAATGTTATATCCACATCAGTAAAACAACCTTTAGATGGTTTAGGTGTAAGCAATACAATTCGTGGTGCTGTGGCTAATTGGAGCAAAACACTAGCTAATGAATTAGGTCAATTTGGTATTACTGTAAACAACGTGTTGCCTGGAGCAACAGGAACAGAACGGCTAACAGAAATTATTAAAAACAAATCCGCCAAAACTGGAAGCTCTGAAGAGGATGCTGCTAATGCAATGAAAAATGCGGTTCCAGCAAAACGTTTTGCTAGGCCTGAAGAATTAGCAGCAGCTATAACTTTTTTAGCTAGTGAATGCGCGAGTTATATTAACGGAATTAATCTTCCTGTTGATGGTGGACGCACAAAATCTCTTTAAGCCCATCCCTAACCCTTCCCAAAGAGAAGTGAATTATTAACGTAAATTATATTATCTTTAAATTATATTAATTGTCTAACAATTACTCTTATCCGCCCGAGTAAGAGTTCCTTCCCTTTGGGAAGGCTAGGATGGGCTTCTTATCATGAAAAAATTAGTTTCTCCCTTAAATTTTAAACAATGGATTGAAGAAAACCGTCACTTATTAAAACCTCCTGTAGGTAACAAAGTGGTCTGGAAAAATGGCTCTTATATTGTTATGGTTGTTGGTGGTCCAAACAGCAGAAAGGACTATCATTATAACGAAACGCCTGAATTTTTCTATCAAGTTGAAGGCGATATGGTATTGAAAATTATGAATAATGGCGCTCCTGAAGATGTTCATATTAAGGAAGGGGATATTTATTTGTTGCCTCCAAAAGTACCGCATTCGCCACAACGAAGTGCCAATACTGTTGGATTGGTGATTGAATATCCAAGAAAGAAAAAAATGAAGGATGCACTTGAATGGTATTGCGAAAAGTGTAATGAGCCGTTATATCGTAAAAAGTTCAAATTAGATGATATAGAAACAGATATGCCAAAGATTTTTGATAAGTTTTATAGCAATGAGAAAAAACGAAGCTGTAAAAAATGTGGTGCTGTAATGGAGCCACCAAAAAAACTGTAGCCTGAAGTATATTGTTGTTATTTTTAATGCTTTTATTAACCCAATCTGTAAAATAAAACCTATTAATGAAGACCTTAATTAAAGAATACAAAGCAAATCCAGATTTGGTATATCATACCTGGTTTATAAACAATGAAGAACGTTTAAAAGCATTTCGCTCTATACGGCGTGGTGTAATTCAAGTTATTAATGATATTAAGGAAGGCACATTCCCCAACGATTTTAAAGGCAGTTCATTAGAATTTGTCCTATCGTGCATTACAGAACAAAAACAAGTGTTTGAAGGAGCTTCCCACCCATTTTACTGGAAGCCCAAATTAAGAATTCCGGATATTTACGAAAATCAGGAGCACAAGCAATATTTTGGCCAGTTTCTGGAAAATTGTTTGAACACATCCAACGAAAATACGCTCTTAACAGAACTAATTAAGTTAGACTCCAAGCGCATAAAAGGCCTTGGACCAGCTGTTGCCAGCATTTTATATTTTTTGCACCCAACTATCATTCCACCTTGTAACACAGCAATTGTAAACGGTTTTAATATTTTGTTCGATGAAAAAGTTAAGTTGGGTTCATGGACGGAATATTTAAGGATGCGAGAACTTATCATACAGCAGAATACAAAATACAAACAAGATCTTTCAACAGATTTAGGAGCCATTAGTGGTTTGCTGTATGAAATAGGAAAGAAGAATATTTTAACGAAAAATACAGCCGAATTAACCGATAAGGACCGTGAAAAGATTTTAAAACAGCTAAAAAAAAGGCATCAAAAAGTTGAAAATGAAAAGCAGGAAGATCAGTTGCATTCCGAAATGCAGTACCATTTATTAAAAATTGGAAAAGCCCTGAATTACGATGTGATTGCCGCATCAAACGATCGCTCTAAAACCTATAACGGAAATAAGTTTTCGTTTATGGGAGTTGATAAATTCCCGGATATAAATGTGACATCTGACACCTTAAACACCATAAAGTTAATCGACCTTATCTGGTTTGAAAAGGGAACAGATAGAATTGTTTGTGCCTTTGAAGTAGAAAAAAGCACCTCCATTTATTCAGGTATTTTACGCCTTACCGATTTATCATTTTCGTTACCTTCACACCAATCCAAACTGTATATTGTTATTCCTAATAACAGGGAAAAAGAAGTAAAACTGCAATTAAACAGACCATCCATACAAAACAGCGAATTGGAAATAATGTATATCTTAACATCCGATTTAAGGACACATTGTGATGCCTTATGTAAATTTGGCGACAGCCACCATATTTTGGAAAAAATCGCAAAAAAGGTGGCGTATGCCACATAAAAAAATAGGTAAATTAAGTCCCTTTGCCCTACGGACATTTCCCCAAAGGGAAGAAACCAAAACTAAACATGGAAAAAAAGAACGAAAATAATTCTTCCCCTTTGGGGAAGCTAGAAAGGGCTAAACTACGCATCAACGGTCACTCGCACCTACTGCCCTATCCTGAGGAAATCCCTCAATTCATGAAGGACAAAGGCATCTTTTGGGTAGATAAAGACCGAAAATACATGCTCCAAAAAGATTGGAGTCGTCCAGTAACTGATTCTAGTTTTTTCCTTAATGAAAAACTGGAATGGATGGATCGTTTTAATATTGACCATGCAGTTGTATTAAACTTATCGCAATTGTATGGTAACGGTTTACGCGTTGAGGAAATGAAACAAGCCTTACGTTTTCAAAACGATTTTAATGCGAGAATCCAGCATGAAAATCCGAGTAAATTTACTTGCGGATTTGTGGTACATCCAGGATTTGTAAAAGGTGCCTGTTGGGAGATTGAGCGTTGTGTCGAAGAATTAGGTATGCAATTATTATGCTTACCTACTCATTATATGGATACTATCGGTACTTGGCGTTGCATTTTTGATGAAGAAAACGAACCAATTTTTGAGCTGGCAAGTAAATATAATTTAGCTGTAGAAATCCACCCTTATGATGGTGAAAAGTTCATAAAATTAGAAAATACCTCTTGGCGTTTTCATTTAATTTGGATGCTGGCTCAATGCGCTGATGCGTATCATTTTTTAACCTTGAACGGTTATCAGGATAAATACCCAAATATGCGAACTTGTTTTGCACATGGAGGACAATTGGCTCAAATTAATCTGGGAAGACGTATCCAAGGTTTTGATGGACGACCGGATTTGTTTGAAGGCAAGAGCCACCCAAGAAAAGCCGTTGGACACAAAAATATTTTCTTTGATACCTTGGTGCATGATACTGGAGGATTACAGTTATTAATAAAAAATCAAGGCTCGAAGCAAGTGCTAATGGGATTGGACGACCCTTATCCATTAGGGGAAATGGAAAGTGAAAAACAAAGTTCTTATCCTGGAAAAATTTTGGATTTGGCTATAGAGCAAAACATTATAAATGAAACCGAACGTGATGCTATTTGGGAAGACAATGTGATACAATGGTTATGTGGTGATGATGAAAAGGCTAAAAAAGAATTGGTTAAAAGGATATTAAAAACTTAACATAGACCTCACAGGTTTTAAAAACCTGTGAGGTCTTTTTCATAGTAAACATTTTAAATAGGTCTCGACTTTAGCTTGTCTTGAGCGACAGTCGAACGGCTCGAACAGACAAAAACAATGAATTTTTTACCCGAAAATATAGATAAATATGTTGTAAATCATTCTGAGGACGAACCAGAATTACTACAACAACTTACTCGAGAAACCTATCAAAAAATACTGCAACCGCGTATGTTGAGTGGTCATTATCAAGGTCGTGTTTTAAGTATGATTTCAAAGCTAATTAATCCAAAAAAAATCTTAGAAATTGGAACTTATACAGGCTATTCTGCTATTTGCTTAGCTGAAGGCATGCAAGAGTCTGGAGAATTGCATACTATAGATATTAATGAAGAATTATTTGATTTTCAACGTAAGTACTTCGACAAATCTGGTTTTGGAGAACAAATAATTCAACATTTAGGGAATGCTTTAGATATCATTCCAAAATTGGATAAAACTTTTGATTTGGTGTTTATTGATGCCGACAAGGAAAACTATACCAATTATTTTAAAGCTATTATTGATAAATTAAATTCTGGAGGAATCATTTTATCTGATAATGTTTTGTGGAGCGGGAAAGTTTTAGATACCAAGTTTAAAAAAGAAGATACCTCAACACCAGCTCTAATTGAATATAATAAGTTATTAAAGGAAGATTCGCGAATTGAAACGGTTTTACTTCCTATTCGTGATGGATTGACTATTTCAAGAAAATTGTAAGAATTATAATTTACGTTTTACAGAGCCAGTAAAGTCATCTATTTCATCTTTAACTTTAGTAATCTCCTCATTAATACTGCTAGCAACATCAGTATCAATACCATGTTTGTCGGCACTTTTGGCTATTTCGTGTTTTATATCGTTGGTAGCATCTTTAAGAGTTCGCATACCTTTACCAAGGCCTCGAGCGATTTCAGGAATTTTATCGGCACCAAACACCATCACCACTATAAAAAGGATAAATGCAATTTCGGCACCACTTATAAATAAAAAAGTTGCTTGCTGTAACATGTTACAAATATAATGAGTAAGTATAAAAAAACCGACTTAAAAAAGTCGGTTTTAATATTTTATTATGAATTATTTTTAGTTCTTGCTCTTAAATTGATCAAACATACTTTGTTTAACCTCTTTTGGCCAGGAATTGTTAGATGTATCAATATCTGCAGTTTCCAAATCTGGATCTACTTTAATGGAAACAATTTCTTTTTCAGAAGCAATGGACTTGCTTACTTCATTGTCGTTATGTCTCCAGATTTCAGCAGGGTAAGCTTCACGTTTTTTAGTTCCGTCGGCATATTGGTACTCAACAATAATTGGCATTACCAATCCTCCTGGTTTATTGAATGTCACGTTATAAATGTACTTAGGGGATTTAATGTTTTTACGCTCTTCGGCAGTAAAATTATCCATTAAGTACTCGTTTAAAGTTGGTGCATTCTCTAAGGTTGACTTGTTTTTTAAAGCTTCAGTAAATTCCTCGCTACCTTCTTCTACCATATATACCAATGGTGGCAAATCTTCAACCTTCATCCCATTTCTACTTGCAATATTTTCAACAATATTCTTAGGCGCATCGGTAACATACATTTTCTTTACTTCTTTTATACCAATATCGGTATAATCAGTTGTATAAAACCAACCTCTCCAAAACCAATCTAGATCCATTGCTGATGCATCTTCCATTGTTCTAAAGAAATCTTCAGGGGTTGGATGCTTAAATTTCCATCGATTAGCATACTCTTTAAAAGCATAATCAAATAACTCACGACCCATAATAGTCTCACGTAGCATATTTAGCCCTGTAGCTGGTTTAGCATAAGCATTATTACCAAACTGATAAGTGTTTAATCCTTTACTCATAATTGGTGCCAAATAATCCTGATCTGCACTCATATATGGCACAATTTTATGAGCAGGACCTCGTCTTGCAGGAAAATCTGTATCACCTTCGGCTAGTGCTTCTGGATACAGTTTAGCAAAATCACGTTCGGCAACATACTGTACAAACGTATTTAACCCTTCATCCATCCATGTCCATTGGCGCTCATCGCTATTTACAATCATTGGGAAAAAGTTATGCCCAACTTCGTGAATAATTACACCTTGCATACCATATCTTACTCTTTTAGAAATATTTCCATCTGCATCAGGACGACCAAAATTATAACAAATCATTGGGTACTCCATTCCCATTGGTGCACTTACTGAAATTGCTTTATGGTATGGATAATCAAATGTCATTCTTGAATAAGAAATTAACGTACTTGCCACAGTTTTTGTAGACCAATCTCCCCAAAGTGGATTAGCTTCTGGTGGATAAAGTGATACTGCCATTACATTTTTATTTCCAATTTTTACAGCCATCATGTCCCAAATATGCATACGAGAAGATGTCCATCCAAAATCACGTACGTTTTCAGCATATAATTTCCAAGTCTTTTTCAACTTGCTTTTTTTCTTTGCAGCAGTTTCAGCTTCTTTTTGAGTTACAATTTCTACTGGTTCGTCAAACGACTTTTTAGCTTTTTCATAACGTTTCATCATATTTTTGCTAAACACTTCACTTCTATTCATTAAACGTCCAGTACCATCTAATACGTGATCTGCAGGAACAGTTATATTTACTTCAAAGTTACCAAATGGCAATGCAAACTCGTCACGTCCAAAAAATTGTGCGTTTTGCCAACCTTCTACATCGTTATAAACAGCCATCCTAGGATAGAATTGCGCCATTACATAAATTCTATTGTCTGTGTCTGGAAAATATTCAAATCCTGAACGGCCTCCATCTTTTACGTGATTATTTATGTTGTACCACCACTTAATTTGAAAAGAAAATTTATCTCCAGTTTTCATTGGTTTAGGCAATTCAACACGCATCATTGTGCCATTTATCATGTGTGGTAAAGGTTTACCACTAACATCGCTAACTTGTTGAATATTGAAACCTCCATCGAAAGTTTCTTCCATATAACTTTTGGAAAAACTTGATGCTGGTTGTAATTTTTGAGTACCACTGCTTTCAATTAAAGGGGTTTTTGAATCTTTAGCTCTCATATTTTGATCTAATTGCACCCATAAAAACTTTAATTGATCTGGTGAATTATTTGTGTAAGTAATAGTTTCGAAACCTGACAATATTGCCTTATCATCATTTAATTCTATATCCATTTTATAATCAGCTTGTTGCTGATAATATGCAGGTCCCGGAGCTCCAGATCCTGTTCTAAACATATTAGGTGTAGCAAACTCATCATACAATTGTCTAAATTTATTAATGTTTACATGACCTGGTTTACGATCAGGTTTTTCTTGCTCTTGGGCAAAAACGCCTACCGATACAAATAAAGCTGAAAGCAGGAAATACTTAAATTTTTTCATTAGTGACTATTTAATTGTTTAAAAAATTGAAAATTATTGGTTTAAGTCTAGTTGTAGGTAAAAATTACTATGGCTGTTTAAAATTTTAGTTGCTGAATTTAACAAATTTTGAATAGTTTTTAGTACTCTAATTAAAGTTTAACACTCCTTTATCATTTTGAGGGATGAGCATAAAACTCTTACGCTTAGAATTGATTTTTGTCTTTACTAAATTTTGTTGGTCATCAAAAACATCGAAGAGTACTTGGTTAACGATTTCGAAAGTGTTTACCTCTAAAACATCTGTTATTTCTAGATAGCAAAATAGGATATCGTCATCATATTCTTTTCCTATAAATTCGAATTGTTTCTTTGTATCGTTAATCGATATTTGAAGTTTACTGTTTAAATACTTTTGAACATAAGTATCTATTTGAGTTTCATCTTTTCCATTATTTAGGGTGATGCTTTCATTGTATCTTTCTCGCAGCATTTTTTCAAAATCATCAATAAAGATTCTCATAATTATTTGTACCGATTGTTGTTCTTTAACATACTCGACCTCAGTGACGCTCACATAATACTTATGCGCTATTGTGAACGACATTAAAGGTATTGCTATTAAAAAAATCAATACTCTATTTATTTTCATAACTATCTTTACTTTTATGTGTTGTTAACAAATGTACTTATTTTGTGTTATCATTTGTTAGTGTTTACTTCTCAAAAAGTGTTCCATAATAAAATTAATTATCCTTTGATTTTAAATTGTTTTTATAGGCAGTCATTTTATTTGCCAAAAATTCAAAAACCTCAATATCGCTTTTGTTTTTACAACGTTTTTCAAAATTTTCATCTTCGGAGCAAAAATAGAAAAAGTCTGTTCGTACTGATTCATCTAAGGGATAAGTGATGAAAAAATCTTCGGTTAAATTTGATTTTATTTTTTCTAAAAGAACGTCGTTATGTTCTTTTCTAACGCGTTCCTTGAGTTTTTTTGTTCTTCCAGTAACTTTGTTTAAGATTTTATTTAAGTTTAAACTAACTCCTAAACTAATAGTAACATATTTACCAGCATCAGCTTCGTATAACCTACGTTCGCTTTGGGTTTTCGTTTTTCCTGTATAACCAGGTATGCCAACATCATAAAAATCTATAGGTCGCTCTGCGTCGGAGTTTTTAATGTCCGAGTCTAAACTGCCTGTGAGTATTTTACCTACAACAACTTCGCCTAACTTATTGACTTTCTCTTCTAAAAAAACGATCATTTCTTTTTCTGTAATAATTTTAAATGTCACTAAAACCGCTTTTAAATTATATTGTATTGAAGAAAACACTAAAGTATCTGACAGTTTTACCGGAATGGTAAATGCGCCTAACTTATTTGTAGTAGTAAATTTATTGGATGTTTTATTTATTACATGAATATTTTCGACATCAGCATTTCCAGCAATGATGCCTTCTATTTCAGCTGTTTGCGAATATATTGAGGAGAAAATAAAATAGAAAACAACTAAAAAAAATACTTTAGTTTTTATCATTTTTAATTTTGATAAACTTTTTTTCTTGTTGTTTAATATAGGTTAAAAATTCTAATTCCCTACCTGTGTCTAATAAAGAACGGTCAAAATTATTCTCTTCGACATAATAAATAAACTTTACAACGTCTTCATCTTTAATGCTTAGTACATTGGTTAAATATTCTTTTGAATATACTTCTAGAATGCCTCTCTTTTTAAAGGTTGGAGTTTCTGCTTTGGATTTATTGGATTTAAAAATTGGGATTAATAATTTTCCAAAAACATTTACAACATCAATACCGTTTACCAATCTAGTTTCATTTATGGCTATATTTTCAATTTCAGAAATATGGTCAGCTGTAAACTCGAATTTTTCAATACTTCCCAATCCAAAAAAAAGTGCATCCAAATTAGGGTTCATTAATTCAATATTACTCGCATCAAAAGATAAATCCCCAGTTAAATTATATGGCAAAATAAGTACCTCATCCAATTTATTGATTTGTTCTATTAAAAACACAGTAATCTCTTTGGTGTCAATCATTTGCTGTGTAATCTTTACCGAAAAATCTTTAAATTGTAGTGCAGAAAACTCAATACGATCGTTTAGAGCGACTTTAATCGTAAATTTCCCATCCTTGTCTGTAACGGTCCCTTCTCCTGATGAACTGTTAAATACGGTCACACCTTCTTTATCGTTTCTTTCAACAATAACATTACCCTTAAGTTCACTACGACTTGTGTTTTGAGAAAAAGTAATCGTACTTGTTAAGCATATAAATAGTAAAATGGTCAAATTAGTTTTCATAGCATAAAGTAAGTGATTACTTATCTTAATTAAATGTAAATAGCTTTTAAACTTTTGTTAAAAAAAGTATTTACATAAATTTACAACAATATTTAATCAAATGAAAGAAATTTTTATAGCTAGTACTTCTACAGTGCATGGAAGTGGTTTTTTAGACTATTTACTACCTGATTTAGAAGAACTATTTAAGGGTACTTCTGAAATACTTTTTATTCCCTATGCCAGACCTGGAGGCATAAGTCATAAAGATTATACTAAAAAAGCTCAAGATGCTTTTAACAAAATAAACAAAACTATAAAAGGTTTGCACGAGTTTACAAATCTAAAGGATGCATTGAATAATGCTAAGGGTATTTTTGTTGGAGGCGGCAATACTTTTGTATTGGTTAATCAGCTCTATAAAAATGATTTAATAAGCACACTCCAAAAAGTGGTCTTAAATGGCACACCATATATAGGAACCAGTGCGGGAAGTAATATTTGCGGCTTAACCATGTGTACAACCAACGATATGCCAATTGTATATCCTCCAAGTTTTAAAACATTAGGTTTTGTACCTTTTAATATTAATCCACATTATTTAGATGCAGATCCATCAAGTACACACATGGGCGAAACTAGGGAAACTAGAATACAAGAATTTCATAAATTCAATACACAACCTGTAATTGGTTTAAGAGAAGGTAGTTTTTTAAAAGTTACAAATGAAGATATTGTTTTAAAAGGCCCTTTATCGGCAAGGGTTTTTGTGTTTGGTAAAGAACCCTATGAAATAGACACAAATACTAATCTTAACTTTTTAAGATAGAATATTCCATAAAAAAAACCTCATAGATTAAAATAAGGTTTTTGAGCGGGAGACCGGGTTCACTTCGGCTACGCTCAGTATAAACTTCTCACCCTAATTGTTTTCTAGTAAATGGTTTTATCCATAAAAAAACCTCATCGATTAAAATAAGGTTTTTGAGCGGGAGACCAGGTTCGAACCGGCGACATTCAGCTTGGAAGGCTGACGCTCTACCAACTGAGCTACTCCCGCAATACATTTGCAAATATATATAGAAAGTGCATTTAGAGAAAAGAAAAAATACATTTTTATGTTTTTTATACACGTGACTTTATTAAGGCCAAAGTGTCAAAATTTTGATACATAGATTAAACTTTTGTATTTTAGAATACTTAAAACATTGACCATGAGAGGAGGAAGCCGCAAAGTAAGATTATTAATTGGAGCTGGAATTGTATTATTTGCTGTTATTAAGTATTGCTCCAGTGCAGAAGTAAATCCGTACACAGGTGAAAAACAACATATCGCCTTAAATGAAGAACAAGAAATAGCTATGGGATTACAAGCTGCTCCACAAATGGCACAACAACATGGAGGATTATATCCAAGTGAAAATTATCAAACTTTTGTAGATCAAGTTGGAAATCGCTTAGTGAATAATAGTATTGCAAAACAAACTGGTTATAAATATGACTTTCACTTATTAGCAGATAAAAACACTATTAATGCTTTTGCGCTTCCAGGAGGACAAATTTTTATTACTTATGCGCTTTTTTCAAAACTCAAAAATGAAGATCAATTAGCTGGTGTTTTAGGTCATGAAATTGGGCACGTAGTTGGTAGGCATTCTGCCGAAAGAATAGCCAATCAAGGATTAATGCAAGGCGTTTTAAATGGTGTTGCAGTAGGTATCGACCCAAATACAGCACAAGGTGCAGCAGCAATTGGACAAATGCTAAACATGAGCTACGGTAGAGATGACGAATTACAAAGTGATGACCTAGGCGTAAAGTTTATGATTAAGTCCAATTATAACCCTGAAGAAATGATTGGTGTTATGGAAATTCTAAAAGCTGCAGCTGGACCAAATAGGACTCCTGAGCGTATGAGCACACATCCAGATCCAGAAAACCGTGTTGAAAAAATTAAAGAAGCTATCAAAAAATATAGCAGGCAATAGCGCAAACGTTATCGTATTTTATTAATAAATCCTGCTAAAAAACAATTCCGATTCGTCGGAATTGTTTTTATCTTTGAAGGGTAATTAGTATACCATGAACAAAAAAGTAATCTTGATGATTTTAGACGGTTGGGGGAAATCTCCAGACCCAAAAGTTTCAGCAATTGATAATGCTCGTACACCCTTTATAGATAGCCTTTATACTAAATATCCAAATGCCAGTTTACGTACAGATGGATTACATGTTGGCTTACCAGAAGGCCAAATGGGAAATAGTGAAGTAGGACACATGAATCTAGGTGCTGGACGCATTGTATATCAAGATTTAGTAAAAGTAAATCTAGCAGTAAAAAACAACACTCTACAAAACGAACCAATGCTTATTGAAGCTTTTACCTATGCAAGAACACATAACAAAAGCGTCCATTTTTTAGGTCTTGTGAGTGATGGAGGCGTGCATTCTCATATAAATCATTTGTTTGGACTCATTGATGCAGCCAACAAATTTGGTTTAGAAAATACATTTATTCATGCTTTTACCGATGGTCGCGATGTGGACCCAAAATCTGGTTATGGCTTTATTACCGATCTAGAAAAACATATTGAGAATACACCTACCCAACTTGCTTCGGTTACTGGCCGTTATTATGCAATGGATAGGGACAACCGTTGGGAACGCATTAAACTGGCTTACGACGCTTTAGTTTATGGAAAAGGAGAACCATCAAATAACATCCCAAAATCGATCCATAAAAGTTATGAAAACGATATTACTGACGAGTTTATTAAACCAATTATAAAAGTAAATAACAATAATAAACCTATTGCTCCTATTTCTGAAGGTGATGTGGTTATTTTCTTTAATTTTAGAACAGATCGTGGCAGACAACTCACACAGGCTTTAACGCAAGAAGATTTTCATGAGTATAACATGCATCAATTAAACCTACACTATGTGACACTCACCAACTACGACGAAACCTTTAAAGGTATTAATGTTGTTTTTAAAAAAGATAATCTTAAAGGAACCTTAGGTGAAGTATTGGAAAAACATCACAAAAAACAAATACGAATTGCTGAAACAGAAAAATACCCTCATGTTACCTTTTTCTTTTCTGGCGGAAGAGAAACACCTTTTATAGGTGAGCAAAGAATTTTATGTAATTCACCAAAAGTAGCAACTTACGATTTGAAACCAGAAATGAGTGCTTTTGAATTAAAAGATGCACTTATTCCAGAACTTGAAAAAAGTGACGTAGATTTTGTTTGTTTGAATTTTGCAAATGGCGATATGGTTGGCCATACTGGAGTTATGGAAGCAGCAATAAAAGCCTGTGAAGCTGTAGATAAATGTGTTGAAGAAGTTGTTAATTCTGCATTGAAAAATAATTACACAACATTGCTTATTGCAGATCATGGAAATTGTGAAACCATGATAAATCAGGACGGTTCTCCAAATACAGCTCATACAACCAATCCTGTACCAATAATTTTAATTGATAAAGATTTAAAAAATATTAAAGATGGTATTTTAGGTGATATTGCTCCAACCATTTTAGATTTGATTGGAATTGAGAAACCTAAGGCAATGACTCAAAATTCATTACTTTAGTCAAAATTTTCAGTTTAAATGAAACTTTATAACCGTTTAACAATAGCTATAGATTTTGATGGCACCATCGTTGAAGATGATTATCCTGATATTGGCAAACCTAGGATTTTTGCATTCGAAACCTTAAAAAAACTACAAGAAGATGGTCATAGGTTAATTTTATGGACCTATAGAAGTGGTCTAAAACTAGAAGATGCAGTGCAATTTTGCAAAGACAATGGCATTGAGTTTTATGCAGTCAATAAAAGCTTCCCTGAGGAACAGTTTGATTATACCAAAAGCCGTAAAATACACGCCGATATTTTTATTGATGATCGAAATATTGGAGGTATTTTAGGTTGGGGAGAAATTTACCAAAAGCTCACTAACAAATCTCCTGAATTTTCAGGTTCAAAAAAGAAAAAAGGGTTTTTTAGTTTTTTTAAATAACGTGAGTTCGATATAAAAGTCATTGACTATAAGCTGATTGAAATAAAAACACCCCTAATGAGCTTCGCTCGGTATCTTCAACAAAAGCTGTCGCTTTTATCTCGATAATCCTCAAGGGGACAATGTCATCTTTGGGAATTCCTCCCTTGAGGGAGGAGCAAGGAGGGTGTTTACAATAAACAAACACATATCACGCTAACAATCAAGTAATTATATTTTAACTATATACTTTTAGTTATATCGAACTTTAGCTTAATAATTAGCTTCTTACCAAATCAAAATATTGTCTGTCAATAGATTCTTTAAAATCGGGATGAGCAATCTCAGTTAATGCTTTTACACGTTGTTTTATAGTTTTCCCATATAAATTTGCCACACCATATTCGGTAACTACGTAATGTACGTGTGAGCGTGTTGTTACAACACCTGCTCCTGGTTTAAGTGAAGGTACTATTCTACTAATTCCTTTATTGGTAATTGATGGCAGTGCAATAATCGCTTTTCCTCCTTCACTCAAAGATGCAGCCCTAATAAAGTCCATTTGCCCTCCAACACCAGAATACATTTTTGCTCCAATAGAATCGGCACAAACTTGACCAGTGACATCTACCTCTATGGCCGAATTAATTGCCACCATTTTTTTATTTTGTTGTATAATAGACACATTATTTACATAATCTGATGCTCGCATTTCGATAAATGGGTTATCATCCACATAATCGTACAATCGCTTAGAACCCATTAAGAATGTAGCCAAAGCTCTTCCTCTGTTAATCCCTTTGTAATTGCCATTAATAACATCATTTAATATCAAATCGATAACACCATCAGAAAACATTTCGGTATGCAAGCCTAAATCTTTGTGGTTGGAAAGTCTTGACAATACGGCATTAGGGATGTTTCCAATTCCCATTTGTAAGGTGCTTCTATCTTCAATTAATTCTGCTACGTGGTTTCCAATTTTATTTTCAATTTCGGTAGGTTCAGTCATACCATGAACTGGTAAAGGCTCATCGCACTCAACAAAAGCATTTACTTCCGACACATGAATAATACCAGCTCCATGAGTTCTGGGCATTTGTTTATTTACTTGTGCAATCACGTAATCTGCATTATCAATGGCAGCCAAAGTTGCCTCTACCGAAACACCTAAAGAACAATAACCATGTTTATCTGGAACGGACACGTGAATTAACGCCACTTGCAAATCGACAATATTTCGTTTAAACAGCAAGGGCAACTCACTTAAAAACACTGGTGTATATGAACCGTTACCTGCCTTTAAAGTGTGTCGTATATTTTTACCAACAAAAAAAGAATTGACATGAAAACTATCTCGCAATTCAGGGTTTGCATAAGGCGCATCACCCTCGGTGTGCAATTGGCATATTTCTACATTCCTCAATTCCTCATGACGCTCGGTCATAGCATTAATTAACAATTGAGGCACTGCAGCCGCTGCTTGTAGGTAAACTTTATCGTTCGATTTTATTATTTTAACTGCTTCTTCGGCACTTACTGCTTTATATTTCATAACTCATTTTATTGCACAAAATTATTGATAAACCTACTGCAAAAAGCTGTCAAATGTCATAAAAAAGGAAAAAATATTTACAGCTTAATTTTAGTATCTTTGCCATTATTTTTTTAAAAACATGATTGTAGTAAAAACGAAAGAAGAAATAGAGTTAATGCGTGAAAGTGCCTTGGTAGTTTCTAGAACCTTAGGCATGTTGGCCAAAGAGGTTAAACCAGGTGTTACCACATTACAATTAGATAAATTGGCCGAAGATTATATTCGCTCACAAGATGCTATCCCAGGTTTTTTAGGGCTCTACGATTTTCCAAATACGCTGTGCATGAGCCCAAACGAGCAAGTGGTACATGGCTTTCCTACAAATGAACCATTAAAAGAAGGTGACATTATCTCAATTGATTGTGGTGCCATTAAAAACGGTTTTTATGGCGATCATGCCTATACCTTTGCCGTTGGTGAGATTGATCCTGAAACTAAAAAACTACTTCAAGTGACCAAAGAATCTCTCTATGTTGGCATTAGAGAATTTAAAGTTAACAATAGAGTTGGCGATGTTGGTTATGCCATTCAACAGTATTGTGAATCTCATGGTTATGGTGTTGTTAGGGAATTGGTTGGTCATGGTATAGGGCGAAAAATGCATGAAGATCCTGAAATGCCAAATTATGGTCGTAGAGGTCGTGGGAAAAAATTTATTGAAGGTATGGTAGTTGCCATTGAGCCAATGATAAATATGGGTACACATCGTATTAAACAACATCGTGATGGCTGGACCATTACCACTTTAGACGGTAAACCAAGTGCACATTTTGAACATGATGTTGCTATTATTGATGGTAAACCAGAGTTGCTTTCAACATTTGCATATATTTATGAAGCCTTAGGCATTGAGAGTAAAGAGGAAGAGGAGTTTAGACACCAATTTCACTAATTATCACTAATTTTTTATGACTCAATTAATTTATAAAGAAGACGCTTACAAAATTATTGGTATTTGTATGGAAGTTCATAACGAGCTAGGAAAAGGCTTCAATGAAGTGGTTTATGGTGATGCATTAGAAATTGAATTCATAGACAATAACATTAGTTATTCAAGGGAAAGAAAATTTAACATCAATTATAAAGGAAATTTATTACCTCATAAATATAAAGCAGATTTCATTATTGATGATAAAATTATCTTAGAAATTAAGGCAATTTCAGGTCTTACATTAGCTCACACAAAGCAAACATTAAATTATTTAGCTGTTTCTAGCTTAAAACTAGGGCTTCTAATTAACTTTGGAGAAGACAGTTTAAAATATAAAAGAATTATTCTCTAATGGTTTGTGAAAATTCGTGAAATCCGTGTTAAAAAAACTCTTTAAATTTTTTCTAAACTTTTTTCCTAGACCATTCTTAATAAGATTGAGTTATACAGCACGTCCTTTTTTGGCGTTCTTCTTAAAAGGATATACTTATACCGATCCTATTGACGGTAAATCTTTTAAATCCTTTTTACCTTATGGCTATGGTAAGCAACGTGAAAATGCCCTGTCACCTTCTACCCTTTCTTTAGAACGTCATAGATTGTTGTGGTTATTTCTTAAAAATGAAACTAATTTCTTTACAGCTAAATTAAGAGTATTGCATTTTGCACCAGAACAATGTTTTTTAAAACAATTTAAGACCTTAAAAAATTTAGATTACACAACCACTGATTTAGAATCGCCTATTGCAGATGTTAAGGCAGATATTTGCAACCTCCCTTTTGAAGATAATTATTACGATGTTATTTTATGCAACCACGTGTTGGAACATATTCCAAACGATACCAAAGCGATGCAAGAATTATATCGTGTTTTAAAACCAGGAGGTATGGGAATATTTCAAATCCCACAAGATTTATCTAGAGAGAAAACTTTTGAAGATGATAGTATAACTGACAAAAAAGAACGTGCCAACATATTTGGTCAATACGACCATGTGCGCATTTATGGTCGTGATTATTTTAACAAACTACGTAGTATAGGTTTTATAGTTGAAGAAGTAGATTATACTTCAAACATTTCAGAAGAAGACATTACAAGATATTGTTTGGCAAAAGGCGAGATTATTCCTGTGTGTTTTAAATAATTGTCATTCTGAACAGAGTGAAGAATCTAAAATGAGATGCTTCGACATGCTCAGCATGACATTACATTAACTTTATCACTCATCAGGAAACCCATTTAAAGTCAATGTTTCTAACTCTCTGTTATCGTTTTCAAATATCAAGAACGTTTTAAGCTCTGGATGTTCTTTTAAAAACAATGTTACTTTATCTATTCCCATAGATTTAAAAGCCGTAGCATAAGCATCGGCAGTCATGCAATCCTTAGCAATCACAGATATGCTCAATAAGTTAGTTTTACTTGGATAGCCTGTTTTGGTGTCTATAATATGTGCATATTTATTTCCGTTTTCATCCACTTTAAACTTTCTATAAGTTCCAGATGTTGCCATAGATACATTGTCTAATGATATCGTTTTCATTATGGTTTGTGTGCCATTAAAATTTGGATTTTCAACACCAATTTTCCATGGGTTTCCACTAGAGGCATTAATCCCTTTTGCTCTAATCTCTCCTCCAATTTCAACCAAATAATTCTCTACATTTTGAGTGTCTAAAAAATTAGCTATAACATCGACTGCATAACCCTTTGCTATGGCGTTAAAATCTATTATTGTCCCTTCGTTTTGCTTAACTATTTTATTATCAAAACGTTCAACTTTATCTAGCCCAACAGTTAACATTAAACTATCAATTCTTGGTTTATCTAAATTCTCTATAGCACCATCTGGACCAAAATTCCAAGCATTGACCATAATGCCTATGGTTGGGTCGAATGCGCCATTTGTGGCCTTGTAAATTTCTTTAGAAGTATCAAAAACTTTTCTAAAATGTGAATCGATAGACACTTCTTCATTTCTATTTATTTTAGAAATAATGGAATTAACCTGATAAGAAGACATCGATTTGTTAATGATATAAAACAACTTATCAAACTGTTCTTGAAAATCAACATTAGTCTCATAAGCAGCATATTGTATTGAATAAGAAGTGCCAAAAACATTTCCTATAAGGCGTTTATGTTGCATATCATCTTTACAAGACGTGATTACTAAAACCAATATTAAATACTTGACTATGTTCTTCATTTTAATTAAAATTAGTTTCTATAAACTGAATACCATTATACTCACACAAATATTCTTCATTTAAATAAACCGGTAATTCCTCTCCATCGGGATTTCCAAGTGCAACGCCTGCATAAAGTACTTTAGCATCTTTCTCGCGAGCATGTTTTTTAAAGGTTTCCATCCAAACCACATCGTAATTGTTTGGGTTTTCAGGAAGTTTTACTACACGTACAATTACAAAAAAGTACTGATTCGTTTTATCGATACACACAAACTGTGGGTGTTTTTTAAGTTTGCTGTTTACAGCAATAAACTCAAAACCACGTTTTTCTAAATCTTTTCCAACAAGATTCATAGCAAGGTTATGCAATTCTTGTTTTGTTAATACTATGCTCATATTGCAAAAATAAGAAATGAATAATGACTGGCTACGTTTAATTTGAGATTCCCATCTTCGTGGAAATAAAAAATTGTTTAACTTTAAATGCTATTACCAACCAAAACTACTTTTACTAAAACTGCTTACATATATTGTAAGTGCATGATTAAATTCTTTAGGCGAATACGCCAACAATTAATTTCTGAGAATAAAACAGGAAAATACCTCAAATACGCCATTGGCGAAATAGTCCTTGTGGTTATTGGTATTCTTATCGCCTTAAGTGTTAATACCTGGAATGAAAACAGAAAAAATAAAGTTACTGAAAAGGACATTTATTGTAAACTATTGGAAGATTTCAATCTAGATCGTCAAAACATAGCCAATCTTTCCGAAGAAGCCGATTATAAAATTAATGTCGCAAAAAAACTATTATTAGAGCTTCCTAAAAAAAACAAGGATAAGAGTTATCTTATTGATAATTATATCCAGGCATTACGAACCAATGCATTTACACCAAGTAAAGTTACTATTTCAGATATCACGTCTTCTGGAAAATTAAATTTAATCACAAACAATGAACTCAAAACCAGTCTTTTGAGATATTATGCCGAATTAGACAATCTCTTGTATCAACTTTCCCTAGGTCGTAGCAAAATTCTGGATAGGGCATTTGATTATGAAAATGATATAGATTTTGGGTTTCAGTTTGCTGATTATGCCAAAAAAGTGATCGGCTCGGAAGTTATGTCTACATTACCTGAGGATAAATGGGAATTAAATAGCAAATCTAAAATCTATCGACAATTTCAAGACGATTTGGTGTTTTTTATCGTAATGAGCGACCGTGAAAAGCAGCACTTCAGGAAAATTATGGAGGAAATGCAACTCACATACAATCTATTAATAAGCCTTTGTAAATGATTAAATTTTTTAGAACGATTCGTAAATCGCACCTTATGGAAAATAAAATATCCAAATACTTTAAATACGCCACTGCCGAAAACCTTGCCCCAACCCTTAAGGGTGGGTTTTCTAAAAACGTTCCCGTATGAAAGAAGAACCAATCAAAATATCTGGAATGCACGATGGCGCTACACCAAAAGTTTTTAGAAATGCTGCTATGCTCAGAGAAAATATGACTGAACCTGAAAAGAAACTTTGGGATTATCTTAAAACCAAACCATTTGGCATAAAGTTTAGAAGACAACATCCTATTTCTGGATATGTTCCGGATTTTTATTGCCATAAATTAAGGTTCTCCATTGAAATTGATGGAGGCTATCATTTACAAAAGGAACAAAAAGAAAAAGACTCAGAAAGAACAGATTATATAAAAAGCATAGGGATTTCAGAAATTAGATTTACCAATGAGCAAGTTTTAAATGAATTTGAAACCGTAATCAAAAAAATAAATCTTTATTTGCGTGCGGACATCCCTTTAGGGATTGAGGGCAAACGCAAAGGCAAAACCACTAACCAATGATAAAACTATTCAGATTATTGAAACATAATTTTGCCGAGCAAAATCAGAGGTCTAATAGACCTTTGGTTGAGATAGCTCCCGAAGCGTCGGGACGGAAAAATTAGAAAATAAAAACTATGATTAAGTTTTTCAGAAAAATACGCTATAACCTCATGGAAACAGGAAAAACAGGCAAATACCTTAAATACGCTATTGGTGAAATCGTGCTTGTGGTGATTGGTATTCTTATTGCTTTAAGTATTAATAATTGGAATGAGAATAGAAAACTACAAAATGAAGAACTAAAACTGCTGTTTGATATAAAAACAAATCTCGAAACTAACTTAGTCAACTTTGAAAATGACACATTGTTAAATCATCAAGATGTTATGCAATATCTTAAAATTGAAGAGTATATTAACAACAACCTTCCATATAATAACGAACTAGATAATGCTTTTGGTCGATTGACATTTTGGGGTGGCCCATTCATTACATCAACTGCTTATAACTCTTTACAATCTAAAGGCCTAGATATTATTAGTAACGAAACTCTCAAAAATGCAATTGTAGATATGCATGAAGTACAATTCTCCATTCTTGTAAATGATTATGATAAAAGTGAATGGAATCTAAATCAAACCGTAGTAACGCCTTTTTTCTCAAAACATATCAGGCGATTACACCACGAATCCTTATTCCTTTCAAGACCAAATGACTTTGAAAATCTAAAGCAAAATGAAGAATTTAAGAATTTATTGAGCATGATTATTAGACAACGCAAAAGAGGCTTTGAATTTTATAAAGCCATAATGAATTCAATTAAAAATCTAATACAAGACATCGAAACAGAATTACAATCAAGACAATAAATAAACTAACCAATACAAAGAGAAACCATGGGAATATTTTGGGATTTAATACAACAAAACGAATTAGAAAAACAACAAAAACAAGCCAACAGCTTAGAAGATCGTGTTGAGCAACTTGAAAAAGATTTAAGCGCAACACGCACCTTACTTAAAAAAACTTTGGTCGCTCTTGAAACACATATTGTTCAAGACATTGATGGAGATGGCAAAATGGGATAATTAATAAAACACATATAAACAACAGAAATAAACACACATGAAAAAATTAGCATTATTATTTTCGCTTGTTAGCGTATTTGCGTTAACAGCACAAACCGAAATTGAAAAAGTAAAAGAAACAGTTAGTAAAAGCGATATAGAAGGTCATATTTATTTTCTTGCAGACGATGCCTTAAAAGGTAGAGCAACAGGTACGCCTGAGCTTAAAATTGCTGCGTCTTATCTTGCCAATAGTTTTAGACGCTATGGTGTAAAACCAAATCCTAAAACTGGAACATATTACCAAGAAGTAAAACTAAAACGTGTATCGCCTCCAAAGGATGTAGCCATGAAACTAAATGATGCTAAAATAACCGACTATGCATTTATTAATGCAGCTGCGTTAGCATCAAAGGACGATGCTGTTTATTTAAACTATGGATTGGAAGATGATTACAAAGGTAACGATGTCAATGGAAAGGTGATTGTTGTAAAAGCAGGAAGTTCAGAAACCAAAGATACTAGAGCAGCCTTTGGATTAAGGCGAACCAAGCAAAAATTAGCAAAAGAACATGGTGTCGCAGCAATTATTGAACTACTGAATACCGATGATAATATGTGGAGCTTTATTGACCATAATTTTAATCAACCAAGCTTATCTGTTGACCTAGGAGAAAAAGACAATAATAGCAATGACCTTGCTTATGTTTGGGTGTTGGATAAAGAAGGTAAAATGGCAGAACAACTAAGCTCACTTAAAAGCATTAGCTCAAAAATAACTATTGGCGAAAAGATGGAAGAGCCTGTGATGTCTCAAAACGTCATTGGTGTGGTAGAAGGTACTGACCCAAAACTTAAAAACGAATATATTATTTACTCAGCTCATTATGACCATGTTGGTATTGGTGCTCCAGATGAAACTGGTGACACTATTTATAATGGCGCAAGAGATAATGCTGTTGGTACAACAACGGTTTTGGCAATGGCTGAAAATTTAGCAAAATACCCAACAAAGCGTTCGGCATTGTTCATATTATTTACTGGTGAGGAAAAAGGTTTGTTAGGAAGTCAATACTATGTTGAAAATCCTGTATTGCCATTAAACCAAATGGTGTATTGTTTTAATAGTGATAATGCAGGTTACAACGATACATCATTAATCTCTGTTATAGGTTTGACAAGAACCACTGCCGAAAACAATATTTTTAGTGCTGCTGAAACTTTCGGATTAAAAGCCATTGAAGATCCAGCCAAGGAACAAGGTTTATTTGATAGAAGTGATAATGTCAACTTTGCCAAAAAAGGGATTCCAGCACCAACGTTTTCATTAGGTTTTACTGCTTTTAATGGCGACGTAACAAAATATTATCACAGACCAGGAGATGAAGCTCAAACCTTGGACTACGACTATCTCTTAAAGTTTTTTAGAGCGTATGTACTCTCTGGACGAAACATTGCCAACGATTTAGCCACTCCTGTTTGGAATACTGGCGATAAGTACGAAGAAGCTTCCAAAGAATTATACAAAAGAGAGGCCATAAAAAACTAGTTTTAGCAAATTCATAGAAACAAAAACTATTATTTATCTTGTAGCTGTAGCTTTAATTTTACGAGTGATTATAAAAGTTATGGCTCGTTATTTAAAGGAACAAAAAAACACTAACAATGTTGATGAGCAATGATAAAATTCTTTAGAAAAATACTAACTGTCACCTCGAGCTCAGTCAAGAGGTTTTTAATAGGTCTCGACTCCGCTCGACCTGACAAAATATTAAGACTATGATTAAATTCTTTAGAAAAGCACGATACATTTTTCCCTCCTGGAAAGGGGTCAAGGAGTGGGTCAAATCACTAAACCATGATTATTCTTTAGAAAAACACGATACATTTTCCCCTCTTGGGAGGGGATTAAGGGGTGGGTCAAAAACTTACAAACATGATTAAATTCTTTCGTAAAATACGCTACAACCTCATGGAAACTGGAAAAACAGGTAAATACTTAAAATACGCCATTGGCGAAATTGTGCTTGTAGTTATTGGCATTTTAATTGCCTTAAGCATTAATAATTGGAATGAATTACAAAAAGCGCAACAACAAGAACAGGAATTGTATGTGAAATTATTAGAAAATTTAGATAGTGAATTAAACCTCATACATAAAGTTGATAGTGTTTTTAGAATACATGAAGACATCCATTATAATCTTTATAATACCATGATAGGTAAGGCTACTTACGACCCAAATATTCGTTATGGCATCTTTAGGTGGTCCGTTAATTTTGACCCCACGTTTAAAGATAATTATCAAAATAAAGTAGATGGGATTTCAAATGATATAATAAGAGAGGCTATTATTGATTATTTTAAAGAAGAAGAAAAAGCAGAGCGGATTGTAGGTTTTTTTGAAACACTTAAAGCAGATATGGTTAGGCCATACATTACACGAAATAACTTGATGAACTTAGAAGATGTATATGTAGAAAAACGATATCAAGAAGTAGATACCAGAAATTCTATTAATTATGAAGCATTAGCTAAACAATTTAATACACCAGAGTTTGAGCAAATATTATATGAACTTAGGATAAAGATATCTGCTGGGTTTCAAAATTTAAGAACACTGACTGAAGCTAATCATAAACTTAGAAAAATCATTAAAGGAGAATTGAACAATGATTAAATTCTTCTTTTATATTCTTCAAAACCCAGACCTAAATCCCCTCCTGGAAAGGGGTCAAGGAGTGGGTCAAATAACTAAGCCATGATTATTCTTTAGAAAAACACGATACATTTTCCCCTCTTGGGAGGGGATTAAGGGGTGGGTCAAAAACATACAAACATGATTAAATTTTTTAGAAAAATACGTTACAACCTTATGGAGCAAAACAAAACAGGTAAATACCTTAAATACGCCATTGGTGAAATATTTCTAGTAATGATTGGTATTTTACTAGCATTACAAATAAATAGCTGGAACCAAAAAAGATTAGATAGAATTGAAGAAAAAACCATACTATCTAATCTTCATGACGAGTTTAAAGAAAACAAAGCACTATCAACAGAAAATATAACCACAATAAAAGGTGCTATAAAAGCTAATATGGTAATTATGACTTTAATGGGCAGTGATAATGATGAATTACAAAAACACAATTTAGATAGTATATTTTACAACTCTCTTCCAGCAGCACAGTTTACCTCTTCTTCACAAAGTATTTTAAATATCACTCAAGGTGGACGTATGAACATAATTAGAGATAAGGAAATAATTAATTTATTATATAAATGGCAAGCACAATTGGAAGCCGTTAATATAAGAGAACGTGCTTTGGATGATTGGAGTTACGATAAAATTTTACCAATATTATCTAAATACATTTCACTTAAAGAAATGGATATAAATGGTCAATATGAATGGACTGGAAAATCTAAATTAAAAAAGCCGTATGACCCATTATTCCAATCATTAGAATACGAAAATTTGTTGGATAACTTCTTATTCTTGCATCAAATGAATTTTGAAGAAATTGAAAAAACAGATGTCATTATAGATCAAATATTAGAAATTACGAAACCATATGTTGAATGATTAGATTCTTCCGTCACATACGTAAATCGCTTCTTATGGAAAATAAAACTGGAAAATACTTTAAGTATGCTATTGGTGAGATAGTGCTTGTGGTTATTGGAATTTTAATTGCTGTACAAATAAACACTTTAATTCAAGACAGGCAAAATAGTAAACTTGAGAAACAATATTTAGAAAGATTTATTGAAGATATGCAACAAGACTCACTCGATATGTCACAGTTAACCTCTACAGCTGCGATAAATGCTCGTGTAAGTATTAACGTTCTACAACGCTTAAATAGTGATGTCTCAATGTATGATGGGACACTATACAAACTTATTATTGATAGTGTGAAATTTGAAAACAACGAGGTGTCTTATAAAAGCTTAAAGCGTTCAATTAATGCGACACATTTTGGAAACCAATTAAATAAACTTAATTCTTTTAGAGGATATGATATCACTACAACTACTATCAATGACTTAACCGGAAATGGAAGAATGGGAGTCATAAAAAATGAATCATTACGAAAAGACATTCAAAAATACTATGCTCAAATGTTGGGACATCAAGATTATCAAACCCTTTTAGTAATACCAAATAGAGAATATTATAATACTTTAATAAAAGACTTAGGTGTTCTTCCTAATGATAGCTCATCTTTAGAAGATATTCAAAATTTGACTAAAACTGATCATAGACTAATAACAGCTATTCATTATATGTTTGTTTCAAACAGAGCTCAATTTAATTGGTCACGTACTCGAGGTAAACAAATTCAGGAAATGAAAAATAAAATTAAAGAGGAATTAAAAAAACTATAATTTGCTAATGATAAAATTCTTTATAAAAACACGAAACATTTTCCCCTCTTGGGAGGGGATTAAGGGGTGGGTCAAAAACTTACAAACATGATTAAATTCTTTCGTCAAATACGATACAAACATATGGAAACTGGAAAAACAGGTAAGTACCTTAAATATGCTATTGGCGAAATTGTGCTTGTAGTTATTGGTATTCTTATTGCGTTAAGCATCAACAATTGGAACGAACAAAAAAAAGAAAATAATACCGCCACTATATTAGCTAAATCACTGATTGAAGATTTAAATAAAGATGCCGACTTTCTAAAAAATGCACTTTCATTTAGTGAAGAGAAAATAAAAAATTGCGATATATTATTGACCTTATTATCGAAACCTCAAACCGAATGGGATAATAAGCAAATTTACGAGAGTTTTAATAGTGTTGGTCAAAGCAATCCATTTTTCCCAACAACTGGTACATATACCCAAATAGTAACCTCTGGATCTTTAAAATTGTTTGACCAATCACTCGTAAATCAAATTAATGCATACGATATGCAATTAAAAAAAATCACCTATTGGTCCAATGCAGAAGATGAAACCTCTTGGCTAATGGCAAATATAATTTGGAAAGGAATGAACGTTGAAGCCATGGCTGATATTAGGTTTAATTTGCCTCTAACCCATGAATTATTTTTAAAGATACCTAAAGCATCCATTATAGAATTAACAAACCTAATCGCAGGAATTAAAACCTATAGATTAAAGACAAAAACTGAATATATTGAACAATTAAGGTTGGCTGAAAATTTAATAACCTCATTAAACAATGCTTATAATTTAAATATCTAACATGATAAAATTCTTTAGAAAAACACGATACATTTTCCCCTCTTGGGAGGGGATTAAGGGGTGGGTCAAAAACATACAAACATGATTGACTTCTTTAGAAAAATACCGTTGGTATAATGAAAAATAAACACCTATATATTTTATTAGCGATTGATACGCATTTAATCTAAATACTTCCTTTTATAATCTTCGGTAAATTGCTTTGCTCTTCTATTTTCGCTATTAAGTTGTAATGCTATTTTATAATTATTATGGGCTTGAAGACTATCACCGCTCCTTACATAAGCATCGGCCAAACTATCGTAAACATTACTGCTTTCAGGGTATAGTGCAACATTTATCTTAAAGACACCAATAGCATCGTCATACTTTTTATCTCTTAAAAATTGATATCCTCGACTATTAAAAGACCCTTCTTCAATTAAAAAACTTGTAGAATCTTGTTTCTGAATTTCTAAATAACCTAGAAGTGCTTGATTATATTCCTTATCCTTAATATGCATGCTTGGTGTTTTAAAAGAATCTGCTACTTTTATATAATCGTATGAAATGAGATTTTCATTTTCCTTAGGAATTTTAGCAAGATATCGTTCTTGCGTTTCAGTGTGTTGCAAAAAACGGAACTTTTGATTCATCTCGATTAAAATAAATGTTTTTTCATCCAAAACTACTGGGCTTATTTTTTCGGCACCTCGCCATTTAAAATACATTTTATTATTTTCATAATAAACTTCAATAATATCGTCTTGATTATACAAATAACGTCCAGAGGTGTTATCCATATATTCTTGTGAATAATTAACGCTTTTAGAACAGCTTAAAAAAGTGAGTACAAAGAGTAAAGAATAAAAAATAGTTTTGGTTTTCATAACGGTTAGTTAATGTTCAAAATATAAAAAAAGTCTCATTACAAATGAGACGATAATTTTAATTATTTGTTACGCTTTTTTTTTAAAGGCTTGAGTCGCTAAATAAAATTGAAATAATACTAAGTATTAAATAAAGAAAATGACGTTTTTAAATATAAAACAGCTAAAAACCCAACACTTTCGTATTGGGTTTTAAAATTCCTGCGAAGGCAGGAATCTATATTTAGTTTCAGATTTTCTATCGTGAAATTCCTGCCTTCACAGGAATTCTAACCTCCAAAATCATCAAATCTAATATGCTCGTCTGGAATACCAAAATCTTCTCCCATTTTTTGAACTGCTTGGTTCATTAATGGAGGTCCACAGAAATATAATTCTATATCTTCAGGAGACTCGTGGTGATTCAAATAATTATCTATCACACAATTATGAATAAAGCCAACAAAACCATCACCAGACTCATCATTAATATCTGTTTTAACTTTCCAATTATCTTCAGGTAAAGGTTCAGATAATGCTAAGTAAAATTTAAAGTTTGGAAAATCTTTTTCTAAATCACGGAAGTGCTCTAAATAGAACAATTCACGTTTAGAACGTCCTCCATACCAATAGGTTACTTTTCTACCGGTTTTTAAGGTTTTAAATAAATGATACAAGTGTGAACGCATTGGCGCCATACCTGCACCACCACCTACATAAAGCATTTCTGAATCTGACTCATTGATAAAGAACTCACCGTAAGGTCCTGAAATAGTGACTTTATCTCCTGGTTTTTGAGCAAAAATATAAGACGATGCTATTCCAGGATTTACATCCATCCAACCATTTTTGTTTCGATCCCAAGGTGGCGTCGCAATACGAA
>Ga0316209_1001139_pt1 | contig 31278 bp, 35 predicted proteins | sample 6monopyrite_MG_FD_204945 | JGI IMG/M metagenome (GOLD analysis project Ga0316209, IMG submission 204945) | Microbial mat bacterial communities from mineral coupon in-situ incubated in ocean water Damariscotta River, Maine, United States -... | ecosystem: Environmental > Aquatic > Marine >...
AGGAAGCTTGGACAAAGCGCCACTCGAAGGCAATGACTAGTCCTTACCGAGAGTGGCAATGCCGGTCAAGTTTTCTAGCTGAGCACCCGGAGGGCAAGGCTATAAACAACCATCTTCTTTGTTGAGAAATTTTGCGCTAGAATGACTAGCCCTAAAATTCCTCGCCTCAAATCTGGCTGTTTCTAGCCTTGCTGAATCCTGCATCTTCATTGATATCGGGTATAAACGCAAAAAGTTGCAGATAGGGCTACTCAAAGCCCTTCGGTTGCGACTCAACGGCCATAATGTAAATCGCTTACATCAGCTTACAAAAACAAAAATCTCCGGAAGAAATTCACCTATATAATCGATTGGCGATTTTTGTTCTTTATTGTATTTGGAATTTTATGTACCTACGGCCATTATTTCTTTTCTTATTAATAGTCAGCTCGATTTTTGTATTGGCATTATCAACTGGCAGCGCAGCCCAAACAGAAAACGACCCATTGCAACAACTGATTCGAAAAATTGAACAAATTCGAATAGAAAACAAGATTGCCGCCGTCGGTCTAGTGATCGTTAAAGACGGTCGAACTGAGTGGCAAGGATCGTTAGGAATTGCCGACAAAGCGACTGGTCGCATCGCCACCGAGGACACTTTTTATCGAATCGGTTCAATAACCAAAACCTTTACCGCAATGGCATTGCTCAAGCTCCAAGAGCAGGGACGGTTAAAATTAACCAACAAGTTGAGCGATTATGTTTCTAATAATTATTATCAAAACGCTTGGCAAACGCAATCCCCTATCACCATTGAACAATTACTGGAACACACTGCCGGATTTACCGATATCAGTAGCGCCGAATTTGCTCATGAAGATCCTAAACCAATCAGTCTTCTCGATGGTTTGGCTTTTAATGGAGAGCATCACCAAGCGCTTTGGCAACCTGGCAGGCATAGCTCTTATAGTAATTTGGATACTGGTTTCGCTGGTGCGGTGATCGAAAAGATCACCGGCAAATCGTTTGATCGCTATTTATCCGAAGAGGTTTTAGAAGAGTTAGCAATGAACGATTCAAGCACTTTATACACCGAGACTATCAAAGAGAAATTGGCGACTGGTTACAATAGCGATGGTGATAAAGAAGTTAAGTATTGGCACATTTTACTTCGCCCTTTTGGCGCGCTTAATAGTTCACCAAAAGAAATGGCAAACGCACTTACCATGTTAATTGATAGAGGTCGATTAAATGGGCAGGCTTTTCTAACTCAAGCTTCGATCGAACGAATGGAGTCACCTCGCACTACCTTGGCTGCCAAAAAAGGACTTACTTATGGTTATGGATTAGGTAATTATCAATCTGAACAGCAAGGTTTTTTATGGCATGGGCATGGCGGCACCGCTTCCGGATTTTTAGCAAGGTTAGATTATTTATTGGTGAATCGTTCCGGCTATGTGGTAATGATTAATAGCAATAAAAGTAGCGCGCTTTCGGCGATAAACAAGACGATCAGAGAGTATTTAGTTGCAGATTTGGTCGCTACAAAACCGCCTCCAAAATTAGATCTGACTGCTGATATTGAGGAGTATTTAGGTTACTACCAACCGGTAACTTCACGCGGACGAGTCGTTCGTTTTTTAATTCATTTATTGTCGATAAAAAAGTTGACTCGAAACCAGCAACAATTGAATTTCAGTGGCCTATTTGGCTCGCCAATCGAATTGGTACATCAAGGGGATAATCTATTTAGAATAGCCAATTATACCTTTGCGGATACGGCTTTAATTAAGACCGACGACGGTGAGATATTCTTGCAGAACGATGGCAACTACCAGAAAATCTCTAACAGTAGTTTCTATGCTCAATTGAGCGCTTTATTGATCATTTTGGCCTTAACAATATTTAGCTTATTTTATTATGCTTTCATATTGTTAAAACAACTTTATTTACGGCGATTACCCAATAAAATGCAAACCTTAAGAATGCTTCGAATATCTCCTTTCTTTCTGTTTGCCATTTTATTTGTATTACTGATCTTCTTTTCAACTTCAAAAGGGTCTGTCGGCGCAGTTATATTTTATATTGTTGGCTTAGCTATCATGGTCATTTCAATACTGACATTCGTTCTGGCTTTTGTCGGTAGAAAAAGACGATTAACTCGATTGTTGCATTCTTCAATCGCTTCGATGAGCGTGGTTCTTGGTGTATACCTTTATACGTGGACTTTGATTAGTCAGCCAATTTGGAGCTAACGAACCGCTAATTTAGTTGATTTCAAAGATGAAACATAACGATGGATTATCCGCTTGAAATTTCTTATACTCAATGCCTTGAGTATTATTTTAAGACCACTCAGTCGCATTCCACTCAGTCGCATTATCATTGAGTATTTCAAAGACCCCTCTACTAAAGCAGGAAGAAAGAAATGAGCAATCCTATCATCGCTGATAACCGACCTAAAAAAGTGACTTTAAATAAAAACGACGAATATTATTTTTGCAGTTGTGGTCGTTCAAAAAAACAGCCCTTTTGCGATGGCTCGCACGCCAGCACCGATTTCAAACCTAAGTCATTTGTCGCTGAAGAAAGTGGCGACGCCTATTTATGTGCCTGCAAACATTCCGCTAACTTACCTTTTTGTGATGGTACCCATAAGCAGTTTGACGATAGTAAAGTAGGACTAGAAGGTCCTGGCATAAAAGCCAATTCAGAAGCAATGCCAGTGGCCGTAGCCACCAAAGAAGAACCCACCGTGACCTTTATTCATCAACTGGCAAGGGAAGGACTCACTAAATTGGGTCATCACGGACCTATGACATCGATGGGCGTCCCAAGAAATTTGTTGCCCCATTGGGATGATATTCAAATTATGGCCGCTCAAATGGCAACTAAGCCGCTAATGGAAGAGGTTGCAGTTGGTACCGAGCTCATTATTGGTCCCAAGGCTGATAAACCGCTAAAACTGGATATTCCATTATTTGTTTCCGACATGAGCTTTGGCGCTTTATCAGAGGAAGCAAAGACCTCACTTGCCAAAGGAGCAGAACTCGCCGGCACCGGCATTTGTTCGGGTGAGGGCGGCATGTTGCCAGAAGAGCAACAGGCCAATAGTCGTTATTTTTATGAACTTGCCAGTGCCGCTTTTGGTTACAAAGAAGCACTATTATCGCAAGTACAAGCATTTCATTTTAAAGGCGGGCAAGGGGCAAAAACAGGCACCGGAGGTCATCTGCCCGGTAACAAGAACAAAGGAAAAATATCGCAAGTAAGAGGTATTACCGAAGGCCATTCTGCGGTTTCGCCACCAACCTTTAAAGATTTAGCCACTGTTTCTGATTTCCATCGGTTTGCCGACAAGGTCAGAGAAGTCAGCGGCGGAATTCCAATTGGTTTTAAGTTGAGCGCGAATCATATTGAACAAGATATTCAGTTTGCTCTAGACGCCAGCGCTGATTACATCATTCTCGACGGACGCGGTGGTGGCACTGGCGCCGCTCCTGAAATGTTTCGCGATCATATTAGTGTACCCACCATTCCCGCATTGGCCAGAGCAAGGCGATATCTTGATGAACAAGGTGTTAGCAATCGAGTGACTTTAATTGTTACTGGTGGTCTACGAGTGCCTATCGATTTCGTCAAAGCGATGGCATTAGGAGCCGATGGTGTAGCGATTTCTAATAGCGCAATGCAAGCCATTGGCTGCGTTGCCGCTCGAATGTGTAATACCAATAATTGTCCCGCCGGCATAGCCACCCAAAAGGCCGATTTAAGACAACGCTTAAATGTCGATAAATCATCTAAGCAATTGCACAATTTTTTTAATGCGTCAGTCGAGCTGATGCAGGTGATGGCGAGAGCTTGCGGACACAATCATTTAAGTCAACTAAATAAAAATGATTTGGCCACTTGGCATCGCGAGATGGCGTTTCTATCTGGCGTTAAATATTCGGGTTTTGATCTCAACGGATAAGTGATGAAACCTTTAGCAACCGCTCAATGTGAAGCTTGCGATATTAATGCGAAATCATTAACCGAAGCAGAGATAAATAAGTTACTCATCCCAATTTCTGACTGGCAATTAGTGATAGAATCGTCGATTCAAAAATTGCGCCGTATTTTTATCACCAAAAATTATATCCAATCTATGCATTTCACCAACGCGATCGCCGAAATCGCTGAAAAAGAGAATCATCATCCACACTTAATAGTTGAATACTCATCAGTCACCGTCACTTGGTGGTCCCATAAAATTAAAGGATTACATAAAAACGATTTTATTATGGCTGCGAAAACCAATGAGCTATTTATACCCGTTATCAATGTCGACAAGCTCACCAGTAACCCAAAAAAGTAAATCGCAATAAACTATCGACACGCCATTGGTAAATAGGCGGGCGCAATATCGGTTCGATTTTCACCGCTGACGGTCATTCCATCGACAACTTGGTCACCACCACATAGCCATGCTAACGGCGTCAAATGACTTTCCTTCACAAACTGCGGTCTTAGGGTTAGTATTTTTCCATTCAATCGTTGATTAATTTTATTACCTAGCTGAACATGAATAGCCCCATCTGCTACTGTCATTCCTTTAACATAATTCCCAATTAAATATTTTCCTTCGGGAATGCCCGCTTCGAGATTATTTTTAGGGAAACGGCCGGTGGTACCATAAAATTCAGCGATTTTGGGTTTAAGTGCATTGGTCATAGTGATCCCTTCCACCATTTGCGCTCGAATGGTGTAATCCTGATAGGCCGGTAATGCAATGGCAGCTAAAATGCCAATAATCGCGACCACAATCATTAACTCGATAAGGGTAAACGCGCTCGTTAATCTTTTATAATTTTTTATTGGCTTATTCATATAACTGCTCCTAATTGAAAAATGGGTAAATAACTAGCAAAAATGGTGAAGACTACGTAACTAATGACAAAAGCCATTACCACAGAAACGAGATATCTAGACTCTTTAGTGACAATTTGCTCTGCAAGTTGGTTGAGTTGGTTGGATTGATAATCGATTTCAAGTTCCAATGAATCCATTTTTTCAGCAGCCTTTAGTTCATTCATCATTTCTGGCTGGTGACGTTTTAATGCACCAGATTGATCGGGCAATTGGCTTAAGCTTTGTTCGATAGTCATTCCAGTAGATAGCAAAATCTTTAATTGGCTTAACCAACGAATATCCTTAGAGAACTCGATCACTCGTTTTATAAAGGGAATTCTTTTTAGAAGTCTAATTCGGATTCTTTCTTTTTCTAAGTTTTTTTGTTTCGCAAGCGAATTCACGCTAAATAAAAGAAAACCGACAACCAAAACAAATAGACCACCAATAACGTCTGGAGAAAAGAGGCTTTCCTGCCAATCCAATGCTAATTGGGTATAGCTGGGTAAGTCGGCGCCAAAACTGGTAAAAATTTCTCGGTACTGTGGTAAGACTTTTAAACTAATAATAGAAAAAATAGTCGTTGCAACGAGCGATAGCCATAGCGCGTATCCCAGCCCAACAGAGAGCCTTGCTTTTAAAAACTTAAAGGTTTCCGTAATAGTTTGGTTTGCATCTAAAAGTGTGACAAAAGATACATTTTTCAGCGAGTGGTTTCGTTCCTGTTTAGCGACAGCATCCAGTAAAGGTTTGTCGAGCTGAATCACATTTAGGTGATGCAGCGTTTTGGTTAAACTATTTGTTTCATCAAAATAGACCAATGCCTGCTTTGCGATCTTTGAGTCATCTAAAATATTCAGCGATTTTTCCAGCAAATATCTCGGCTCAATATCTTGTTTGATCAATTCTCGTATATGTCTTTGAATAAATAATTTTTGGCTTTCTTGCATAAACCGACTCCTAATATTTCGTTTCAATGTTCTTGCATGTGCGGGGTAATTTAACCGCAGCCATATTGGTAATGTTGCGACCGATCGAAACATAACCCTCTGGCGGTATCGCATAACCACAAACCCATATCAAATGGCTGAAGCTAGCTTCTGGTACGTACGCTGCAGTAAAAGATAGAATTTCTGATGAAAAGCCGGAATGCGAGTCATTAAAAGAAACATTGATCACACCATGTCCGTCAAAAGTAATTTCTTTAATTATGCCGTAGTCGCCACCCTCCGCCAAAACTCTGGCATTTGGCCAACGGCCCAATTGAGAATACTCAGCGGTAATACGGCTTTTTTGAACGGTGATATTGGTGAACACTTCAGCCATACGGGCTTTGTTGGTATACATTGGGACAGACGTAGCATACAAAGCAGCTATAACAGCAACTAGGAGTAAACAGCCTATTACCTGAAATACTAGATACGCATAGTAGCGATTTTTGGCTTCTTTTAGGTCATGATTGATAAGCATCGACGTATTTTTTATTCAAATTTGAGCGTTTGGTTAAGGTTGCAATGTTAAACGATGAATGTTTCAAGATATTCCGAAATATTTAAAATTATTTCACAGCATCCCTTTTCGATACCCTTTTTTCGATAATTCGAATCATTATTTCCTAGGCGAACGTAGGGATTACACTGACTTGCACAATTAAAAACAAATTTAACCCTTATATTTGTTTTTAATTGGCAAACAACAAAGTTCTTAACTATTCTAAGTAAGAAGGCAAACAAAAAGAGAAAGACTATCGGTTAATCATTCGGCAACGGATTTTTACCAATTTATGGCATTTTCCAACAAACAATTTCGCATTCGATACGGCATATTAGCTGACGTCGATAACAGGGACTTTTATTCGCCAGTTTTAAGTATAAAACAAAGGGTCTAATACCAACCAGTTAGACCTAACGGCGTGCAAATTAGTGGAAATATATTATGAGCTTCCGATCGAGCTTTGACAATCGAGCCAATCAGCAACAAAAGAAAGCGATCTATTATCGGCCAATGGTTTGGTTAATTGGTGGATTCAGTACATTATTCGTAATCTCAACCGTAGATAATCAACCCCAAGATAAAATAGCCTTAGTAACACTTTCTTATGAGACAGCCAATGAAACAATTGGCGACATTTCTATATATAACCAACCGAACGACGATAATACCGCCGGTCAGATTTCGTTACCGTCGACGGCAACCGTCATCGAGCAAACTAGCATTGCGGCATCGGCACCGAATATCCAGCTAGTTGCCCCCAACAATTTAAGCCACTCAGTAGGTGATACGGTGTTAGAACGGCTGAAAGTTTCTCCCGGAATAGATTCAATAATTATATTTACCGCTAGCAATCTACCAAAAGGATTGGAAATAGATAAAAATGGTCTCATTCACGGTACCTTAGAGACCGAAGCTGGCGAATACCCAGTCAGCGTTACCGCTGTTGATGGTCTGCATCAGACTCAATCAAATATCAATTTTATCTGGACGATAAAACCGAAAAATAATTTGCCACCAGTTTTTATCGCAATGCCAATTAAAACGGCAATAGCCAACAGCCAGTATCAGCTGCAAACCCTCGCATCCGACGCGAACCATGATCAACTGAACTACCGATTGCTCGAATCTCCGGTTGGAATGACAATCGATGCAGCAACCGGTCTTATCAACTGGAAACCGTCATCGACTCAAATTGGCGAAAATATAGTGAGTCTTGTTGTTAGTGATAATCTACTACAAGATAAACTTACCTTTTCATTACAGGTCGCCGCGCAAGATACGACTTATTCTGCCCCAGAACTATTCAGCCAACCATCAAAAATGGCGTCAATTGGTCAACAATATACCTATCAACTTTTGGCTAACGATCTTAATGGTGATAGCCTCAAAATCGAATTGATATTTCCGCCAGCAGGCATGTCTATAAACGATGAGCAATTGCTAACTTGGACGCCGACCGCAGAACAAGCTGGTAGCCATCAGATTATTTTGAGTATTGAGGACCAACATTACCAAATAAGTCAAAATTTTATTTTAGATGTGGCCGATATGTCGTCGTTTGATATGGCTCCGTGAGCCAATATTCAGCTTATCAATTAACTAAAGCCTTCCGGCAGTTAAAACAGTGTCCGGTGATCGGCGAGACGGTTAAAAATCATGGCAAATGCCATTATAACCCTAGTCTTCGCGACCCATTTGATACCTTAATCAATTCAATTATCTCACAACAATTGTCAGTCAAAGCGGCCGACACCATTGATAGCCGAGTACGTGCATTAGTTGGAAAAAAATATCGTCCTGCGGCAATTTTAAAGCAGAGTCACCAATCTCTAAGAAACTGCGGCCTTTCCAATCGTAAGGTCGAATATATTCAAGGCATTGCAAAGGCGGTCAGCACGCGGCAACTTTCTTTTGGTCGACTTCAAAAAGAAGACGATATTGCAATTATTGATAAACTGGTTTCACTGCGAGGAGTGGGTCGCTGGACCGCAGAAATGTTTATGATCTTTTCACTCGGTCGTATGGATATTTTTTCCCCACTTGATGTTGGTTTACAGCGAGGAATGAGAATTTTATTTGACGACCCACAAATGAGCTTAGAAGCAATGGAAAAAGAAGCTGAGCGATGGGCTCCTTATCGTAGTATTGCTAGTTTGTATTTGTGGACAATTGTTGATTAATCGACCGCTGCTATATCCGACCGATTGAGTTTTTGCCGATAAGTTAGCAAAGTATCTAAACCATAATAACTGGCCAATATGAAAGTCAGAGCGCCAAACAATCGCACATCAACCAATGCTAAACCCGACAATGCTCCGAGTACAGCGCCTAGCAATTCGATAAAAACTAATTGTTCACTTATCATGTTTTGAAAGACTTGTTCCATTTTTTTGGGCGAAAATTCGCTGGCTTTATTTTTTACCAATTGACGTAAGTCGAGCTTTTCAATCATTGAAACCAGTTCGTCTATAATCCAATGGTGAAGTGGGCCGTTAGATAATTCCGACTCGATCCGATCAAATATGTCGCTGTGAATTGAAAGCATACTACTCTTTAATAAATCGTTGTTCGAAAGATTGCTATTTGATGAATCCGTAACATTGATCTTATCTATAAATAGTTGTGCCCAATCGATTGAAGTGAGGTTGCTATCAAGTAATTTGTTAATAACGTTCGACATAGAAAGTTGTTCTTTAGCAGCGTCATTATTATTTGAAAGGGAAGTATCATCGACGAATAGGATTGGTCTATTTTGATATTCTTGTAATAAGGATCTTAGTCCGTCAAAAAGCGTTTCTCTAAATTCGAAACTGGCGACCATCCGAAATAAATAGTGTTTAATATCATCCACCGAAAAATCCGCCGACCACTTAGCCATTTTTGCGAATCCTCGTTTAATGGTATCTTGTTCTTCAATATGATCATCTAACGCTTTGACCAAACTATCAGCTATGTCTGGAATATTTTCAGCCACAGATTTGATGATCGGTTCAATCATGCGGTGCATTTGACTCGGATTTTGTTCGAATTGTTTTTCCAGCCAGCCAAACCCTTTGCTGAGTAATTCTTGCGCATCGATTTGGGTGGTAAATTCTGAGACCACTTCGGATTGTAATTGAGACAGATAGTGGTTGATGCTTTGTTTATGTGTGTCAAGATATTCAGCCAAAAAACGACTAAGTTGATTGATGTTTTCAGGTTTATTTAACCAGTTGCTAGATCCGTCCCTCGCCTCTAACATCACTTTATTAACAATATCCGAATGGGTTAAATAATCTTGCCATTGTTGTTTTGACAAAAAATTATCAATAATAGTCTGCGAAAGGCTATCAGCCAATTTGTTCTGATTTTTTGGTATTAATCCTTGTCGGCCAAAAGCGGTAGGATAATAAGGTTTAAACAACATTTTAATTGCGACATAATTAGTGAAATATCCGATATTTGCGGTCAAGGCAATGGTATAAAAAGCTTGTCGATAAAAAGGCTCTAACCACTGATTGGCAAAGGCAAAAAAATGCATCGAAGATGCAACAATAAATAACAGAGGAAGTCCTGCGATAAAGACTTGTCGAACTTTTTTTAATTGCATTGCTATCCTACTATTTTTACCATTGGCTGACCTTAACCACTAAGCAAAATGCCTGCCATATTGGTATAATTTTCTGGTCAGCCATAACTGTTTGAAATATAAACGATTGTAATTGTCTTTCAGGTGGTGCATTGCAAAATATTTAGTTAGAATAACACCTGCTTTTGGCCATTTTCACTAGCCGAAATCACAAAACTAGAGCTATCGGTCGCTCAACCACCATAGAATTACCCTCTCAAAAAGGAAAGTGCATCATGGCACAACCCGATAAACGTCAACATATGCTCGCTCGGTTAGCCGAAGTGTTTAGCCAGAGTGTGCCCTTCCATAATGTTATTGGATTCAGTTTCGACCAGCTAACATCAGAGGGTTGCAAAATTAGTTTTACAAATAAGCCCGAATTAATCGGTAATTTTATCCAGCAAATTCTCCATGGCGGTGTAACCGCCACTGCGCTCGATGTGGTCGGCGGTGCGATGGCGGCAGTCGCAATGATGGAAAAGTATCCGGATGCTGACGAACAAGAACTCGGCAAAAGATTAGCACGCATTGGCACGATTGATTTAAGAGTCGATTATGTCCGACCGGGCAAAGGTGAATCTTTTTACGCCAAAGCCAGATTATTAAGAAGTGGTAGCAAAGTCGCCGTGGTTAGAATGGAATTACACGACGATAAAGATGTGTTAATTGCACTTGGCACTGGTACCTACATGATGGGTTAAAGAAGCCCAACAAAAACCTAAAGAAATCCAAAAAAAGTAACTATTTATGACAAATAAATCGAATCTTTCTGGTTGGCTAATCGGATTAGCGGCCTTCGTATGGTGGGGACTCGCACCCATCTATTTTAAAGCGATTACCCATGTTAGTGCGTTAGAAATACTTGCTCATCGAGTTGCATGGAGTATTCCGGTCGCGCTTCTATTAATGTTTTTATTGAAAAAGAAAATTCGACTCATTGAAGTGCTGAAAGACAAGAAATCATTAGTCAGTCTTTTGCTGAGCACCATACTAATTTCTATTAACTGGTTTATTTTTACCTGGGCGGTGACTAACGAGCAAATACTCGCCACTAGTCTGGGCTATTTTATCAACCCCATTATGTCGATCATTATGGGAGTGATTATTCTTGGCGAACGATTAAGTAAATTGCAATGGGCGGCAGTAATCTCTGCCATTCTTGGCGTGGCCAATCAAATTATCAACTATGGCGAATTCCCATGGATTGCTCTGAGCCTAGCCAGCAGTTTTGCCATTTACGGTTTTATTAAAAAGCAACTTCAAGTCGACTCGTTGAATGGTTTCTTAGTGGAAACAACTTTAGCGTTGCCGTTCGCCGCAGGATATATTATTTGGACCTTAGTGCAAGGGAAGGCTCTTTTTATTAATCTAAACCTTTCGACCGATCTACTGCTAATGGCAGGTGGAATTATTACCGCAGTACCGCTGATTATGTTTGCTACCGCCGCCAGAAAAATTCCGCTTAGCGGGATGGGATTTTTACAATTTATCGCCCCGTCAATAACCTTCATCTTAGCTACTCAGGTTTATTCTGAGCCTTTGGGTTTCGAACAATTTTTAAGTTTTCTATTTATTTGGTTTGGATTAATTCTCTATTTGATAAAACCTATCAAAGACCTATTGAAAGGCAACAAAGCATGAAAATTGTTAGCGTACAATTGGATATTATTTGGGAAAACAAATCAGCTAACTATGCTCGTGTAAAAGATTTTGTCGCACGGGCCAATAGAGATCAAGCAGATTTAATCGTTTTCCCAGAAATGTTTAATAGCGGATTTTCGATGAAAGCAGAATCAATTGCGGAACCGCAAAATACTTCAACTAGCCATTTTTTATGCCAACTGGCCAAACAATATCGTATTAATATCATTGCGGGATTTGTGGAAACTAGGAATGAACGGGCAGAGAATATCGCACTCGCCATTGGTGACGATGGAACAATAAAAACGCGCTATATTAAAAATTATCCATTCTCATTTGCTGGTGAGGATAAGGTTTATGCGACTGGTGACAAGACTGTTTTATTTGATATTAATGGCTGCCCGTCCAGTCTATTTATTTGCTATGACCTGAGATTTCCAGAACATTTCAGACAGGTCGCAAAACAGGCTGAAATCATTTTTGTGATCGCTAATTGGCCCGAGACGCGCCAACAGCATTGGGAAACTTTACTAAAAGCGAGAGCCATAGAAAATCAGTGTTTTGTTGTAGGAGTCAATCGAATTGGTAAAGACGGTAATAATTTAATTTACGGCGGCGGCTCGCAAGTTTATAACCCGCTAGGCCAACAGCTGTCAAACGGCGCTAGCGATCAAGAATATATTATCACCGAAATAGACCCATCGGAAGTCTCTGCGATCAGAAAAAAACTACCCTTTCTCGATGATATGAAAATTTAATTAATTCGAAATAGATTAAAAATTAACTAAGCAATAATTCGTGTTCCGAACTCGCCGGTTCCTTCAGCAACCGCCAAAAATGCGCCCGGATGTTTACCACTAACAATCGCGATTGTTTCAACACCTTCGGACAACAGCGTCATCGCTTCTTCAACTTTAGGGATCATACCACCTTGAATAATGCCGTCATTAATTAACTGCAATGCTTGTTTCCGATCGACCTGTTTTATTCGACTATCCGCTTGTTTTAGATCTTTAAAAACGCCACCGACTTGAGTGGTTAATAATAATAAATTAGCTTTAAGCGCTTTGGCGATCTGCACCACCGTAGTATCCGCATTAATATTAAAAATTCTGCCGTTTTCAGAAATTCCAAGGGTCGCAATGACCGGGATAACGTCAAGCGCTAATAGCCCCTGTAATAATTCGCGATTAATCTGTTTTACATCTCCCACTTCGCCAAAATCAATCGGTTTATCACCGCCACCGCTGACAATAATTGGCGGTCGTTTTTCCGCTTTAATGAGGCTCGCTGAAGCGCCGTGGCAACCAAAAGCGGGCAAGCCAAACTGAGTAAGTACCGAAACCAAATTTACATTGACCTCACCGGCAATGGCTTGTTTAACAACCGTTAAATCCTTAACCGAAGTGATCCGGCGGCCGGCTACTTTGTTTGCGACTAAACCGTGCAATGATTGCAGATGATTCGTTTGTGGTCCGCCTCCATGCAATATTACTATCGACCAATGATTTTCTCGTAACTGCTTAATATTTTCTGCAAGCCCATGACTTTCTTCGGCATCCAACAAAACATCGCCACCAACTTTTATTACGGCGATTTTACTTCCTGTTATTGCATCATTCATATTGATAAGTACATTTAATTAGGCTCACATTCTTAAACTAGTATTCTTAAACTTACGGGATTTTAATTTAGCTCTACGGCCACAAACCCGGATTATCCAGTCCAAAGTGCGCCGGTTTACCGGTCATAATATTAAAACTTTGTACCGCTTGTCCTGCGCCGCCTTTTATCAAATTATCGATGGCGCTAGTGACGCACAATGTGCGGGTTCCGGTATCTTCATCGATACGCGTTTCAATGCTAATTTCCACCCGAGCCGTTCCTGATACCGCAACCACTTCAGCCGCCGCGCCTTTTGGTCGAACGCTAGTCAATAAATGATCGGCATAATAGTTTTCATATAAAGTCTGGATGCTCTGTTGGTCGTGCCCGGATGCCAGATCAAGTTGTGAAACCGCCAAAATACCCCGCACTAGTGGCGCAGACACTGGCACAAAATCCAAAGATAAATCCGAAGCGCCGGCTTTGGAAAGCGTTTGTACTATTTCAGCGCGATGCTGATGATGCAGCGATTTATAAGCTTTTAAATTATTCACGCGCACAGCGTGATGGGTGCCGGCCTGTGGTTTTACTCCTGAGCCGGATGAGCCCGTCATCGCCACAGTTCTGACGTTAGTTTTTTCTAGTAGCCCTGCATTGGCCAAAGGCAATAGTCCCATCGCAATCCCAGTAGCAAAACAGCCAGGACTCGCGACGTGTTTGGCATTTTTAATCGCCTCGCTATTTAATTCTGGCATACCATAAACAAAAGTTCCTAAACGGTCTGCGCAAGGATGCTCTGGAGCATAATCTCTTACATAGTCTGTCAGATTTTCTAATCGAAAATCGCCAGAAAGATCGATAATACGAACGTCCAAATCGAATAATTCCATTGCGACTTTTGCGGTAATGATATGGGGCATTGCTAAAAACACGATATCCGCTCCGTCAACACATTGTTGCGGCGAAATATCTTGCATTTTGATATGCTCATAGCCAGGTAAATTACGGTGTACTTGACTGACCGACTGTCCAATAAAGTCTTTACTAGAAACTCTTAAAACTTCGACGTCATCACGCACTAACATATGACGTAAAATTTCTGCTGCGCCGTAACCGGCTCCGCCGATAATCGATACTTTAGTTTTATTCATGGGTTATTTTCCTCGTTTATACAATTCAATCAAATTACAAATTAATTTCTTCAAGCAGTACGCCGACACGTTGTCCAACCGGCACATGATTGTTGGGAAAAACAATCGCTTCACCATTTTTCTCCACCACATAATCATTGCCGTTTTTATCTGATGCTAACACCGTTCCTCGTTCGAAAGCGGTAAAATTCTTTACATCATCATCCAGCAATAATTGGTAATTTTCGTTTTCTTTGATAATCTCTTGTTTCACTTTGAAAACTTTGTAATCGTTATTATTAAAAGCCCTTTGTTTTACCGGTTGCGCTTGTATCAGCCTTCGCAAGTTTTTGTCGATACCGCTAAAGTTTTGCATATCATTTTCGCCGAAAGGTTTTACTTTACCTAATTCTACCGTCGCCGCCATCGCGTTAAATTGATGACTGGTAAAATAGCTAAAAGTGCCGGCGGGTTGGTTACCTAAAAGTACCGTTGTGATGTCGGCCCCGCCGAAAAAAGCGATATGGTTTTTATCCCAGGGTTTTTCGTGGAGGTAAGGATAAAGGACAAACTTTTCGAATTTTGATGGACGGATCGCCGTATGTAAATCAAAATGATAGCGTTGCTGATCCTCGCTAGACGGAGCATTTTGATAAAAATTAACCACTGCTTTTTCAATCACCTCTGCTCTGTTAGTTTCGTAATCCGATTGTTCACAGTTGTCATGCCGGTTCGAGAACAGACGATTTAAATTTTGTGATAAAAAACGTTTGCCAATATTGACCGCTGGTGGATTTCCAATAATCAACATTAATCTAACGCTCACTTTTAATTGACCAGAAAAAATGTCCTTGACCATTTGATCGACAATTTCCATTGGCGCTGTTTCATTACCATGAATTCCACTCGAAATAAGAACACTGGTATGACTAGTTTCCTCTGGTTCGATTTCTAATAGGCCGCTATCTATCAAATTAATGGTTAAGCCATTAGCAAGGGTAATTGTTTGGGGTGTACTGATGCCGTTTTCCCATTGACGAGTCAATTCAAGGAAATTTCCAGATTGGATAAAGGATTGCCAGCTATCTTCAAACTCGGTCATAACTTCTAAACATTTTGCTCGGTGGATAATTCGATTATATCAACCTTGTTGTTGAATCCAAAGCATCGAAAGCTTTTGAATGAAAGAATCTGCAGTATGCGAAGGTGAAGGACAAAGACGCGCTATATTTTCAGAGATCAAAAAATCTAAAGATTCATCGGATATTGAAAGTTCACTAACGACTAACCCAGAGCAAAAGCCAATAACCAATGCGGTTTGGATTTCTTTTTCAAGCGATAACTCAGCTTCTAACATATGATAGCGAGTCATATTAATATTGCCTAGGTAGGGCTTATTGTATCGATCTTCAAATTCTCGCCTGACGGAGCGAAGTTCGGTGACCGAGTTTTCGGCATCTAATATTGATTTTTGCAAGGGCGCACTTTCAATAATCTGCTGAAATTTTTGGCTGAACCAGAGTGCAAATAATAAACGATTGATACTTAAGGAGTGTTCGTCTTGTAAGAATAGCAATATTTCTTTAACGGGTTCTTTGGCATAAAAATCACTCGCAACTTGCCAGAAACCCGCAATCAATTCATTTTGTTTTAGCGCCGCTAATTGCATTGTGATTTCTTAGTTTTTTAAGTAGTCGAGTGCCATATTCGATAGCGTTTTTACCCCTAACTTAAAACCCGACTCATCGATAAAAAATTCAGGCGTATGGTGTGCCGGGGCGTCTTCGATTTTTACATTGGCTGGTTTTCCGCCTAAGAAAAAATAGAAGCCTGGAATTTCTTCTGCAAAAAAGGAAAAATCTTCCGCACCAGTAATCGCATCAATCAAAACCACATTATTTTCGCCCGCCTGCCGCTTCATGGTCGGTAACATGTGTTCCACCAGTTTTGGAGTGTTATAGGTCACCGGATAAGAGCTTGCCATCGGAATATCGATATCTACGGTAGCATCCATACTGGCGGCAACATTCGTCGCGATTTTTCGAATTTTGGCATGAATATTCTTTCTCATAGTGTCATCTAACGCACGAATAGTGCCAATTAGCACCACTTCGGAAGGAATAATATTTGAACGAACACCGCCGTGAATACTGCCGATGGTTACTACTGCAGCCTCTTTAGTTAACGGCATTTGGCGCGAAACAATGGTTTGCAAACTATTAATGATTTGCGCCGAAACAACAATCGGGTCAATTCCATTCCAAGGTGTAGAGCCGTGTACTTGCTTGCCATGAACACGAATTCTAAAATCATCAACACTTGCCATAATGCCGCCAGGACGATAACCAATTACGCCGACCGGAGTTTGTGAGCTAATATGTAAACCAAATATCGCGTCAACCTTCGGCGACTGCAATACCCCTTGTTTTACCATCAATTCAGCGCCGCCCTCTTCGCCTTCGGGGGCCCCTTCTTCAGCTGGCTGAAAGATGAATTTGACGGTTCCGGGGATAGTCTCCCTAACTTGCGCCAGAACTTCAGCCACTCCCATTAAAATAGCAGTATGCGAATCATGACCACAAGCGTGCATCACACCGACATTTTGTCCGGCATAGGTTGATTTCACTTTCGATGCAAAGGGCAAGTTAACGGATTCGGTTACTGGTAGCGCGTCAATGTCGGCTCTAAGTGCCACAACCTTGCCCGGCAAGCCGCCTTTTAAAATGCCCACCACACCAGTGTGAGCGACACCCGTTTGTACTTCCATACCTAACGATCTTAAATGTTTGGCGATTACTTTTGCTGTATCAAATTCTCGATTAGATAGCTCGGGATTAGCGTGAAAATGGCGTCGCCATTCAATCACTTTTGGCTCCACTTTGTTGATCAGGGGCGTTAGCTGGTTTGACTCCGCGGCAGAAAAAGTAGAATGAAGAAAGACTAGTGTTAGAATCGCGACTATTTTATTATTTTTGAGCATTAAACGACACCTGAGGAAATAAAGATTGCTCCGAGCATACTTCGTTTACAGAAATGCCTCAAGTGTTATCATTGCATTGTTTCCGTGATTGATTTAATAACTATAAGGGTCAATGAATGAGCGATCCGACATAATTGGTAACCAAGAATTTATTTGCGAGAGTAACGGGTGAAAACCGACCGAATAATCCAAACAGCGCGAATTTCATTAAGGCCGATGTCTGTCGATGATTCATCTGCCGTTCATTATTATCGAAATATTCCTGAAGTCGCTATATTTCAAGGATGGACACCAGAAAATCCCCAAGAGGTGAGTGATTACGCCATAAAAATGGCAAAAAGCGACCCTTTTAACCCCACCGATTGGTACCAACTAATCATCGAAAATAGTCTCGATGGCCAAGTGATCGGCGATATTGCCGTTTGCATTGATGGCGAGAGCAGACAACAAGCTGAGCTAGGAATTGCGCTCGACCCAAAATTCCAAAAACAAGGCTTTGCGACAGAAACCGTTAAAGCGATTTGCCAGTTTTTATTTTCACAACACGGCTTACATCGTATTCACGTCTCAATCGATCCAAGAAATACTGCCTCACTCAATTTATTCGCGCGAGCAGGCTTTCGCCAAGAAGCGCGGCACGTTGAGAGCGTCTTTTTTAAAGGCGAATGGTGCGATGATATCGTAATGGCTGTTTTATCTCGCGAATGGCAAAGCTAAACGCTGCAAACGGTCGTCAATCAATCGGTCGTAAATCAATGAGCGTAAATCAATCGTCGAGAATGAAATTTAGCCGTTAAATTCATTTGTCTGCTTTGATAATCCACCGCGTCTTTGGTTAGCACAATCACTTGAGTTTGGATAACCGTTTGCTGAGGTCGGTAAAATTCCACTTGTGCGGCTTCAGCTGAAAAAATCGATTGCTTGGAAAGCTCACTAATCACATCTGAAATAATTGATTCTTCTCGCATCTGTTTATCGCTCATTATAGGCGCATGGTCTTTTGGTATCTTTTCTATTAATGAGCTGATCAAGGCGATTATTTTTAGATCAAAATCAAGCTGAAGTAGAATCAACCCTGCGTAAATAAGATTTACAATAAACACTCGGTCGCGAATTTTTGTTTGGCAAAAATCACTCAAAGTGAAAAAAACATTTTTCAACTGGGCGGTCACCGACCCCGAAGGTTCGGCAATCGACAATGAACTAGCTGCGATAATGAGATTGCAATTCATCGCAAAATCCTGTTTCAAAATATCGCCGAATGCATTGTGAGCATCTTTACTCAGTATCGAGTTCTCGACGTTGGCAGGTATATTTTTTGCCTCTCGAAGCTTGTTTAGTAAACTATATTCTAGTATTTGCGCTTGCTTGATCGGCATTTCGATATTCGAGGCGGCATCCTTTAGCGAACGTCGATACGCGATCAGATAATCAGGCTGAGGCTTTGATAATTTGATTAACGAAAATAATAATGCACATTCATTATCATCTAAAGTTTTTGAAATTTGGTCATGAGTAAAATGACAGTCGAGTTCATTAATTGACATAGAATTCGACTGTTTATTTGTAATTATTTTGTTTGTTGATAATTCAGCCAAGATAGATTGCAATATTGAACGGGCCGTTAATAAAAAGTCTCCCCGAAAAAAGACCTGATCGGCGGCAATTAATATTTCTGCTAGATAGAGATTGGTGGTTGTAGGTATATGACAATGCTTTGAGTTTATTACAAACGTTCCACCATTCAGCGAATTAAATCGACCGTTATAAATTAGCTGGTAGAATTGAGCGAGTAGTGTATCTTTTTCTTTCGGATCAGATAATAAGGACGCATGCGCTAATTGATGGAATTGCTCTAAAATTCGCTCCTTTTGTTGCCATTGTTGCAGAAGGGGTAGTTGTTCAGAAATTAAAACGGCTTCATTCATCACAAAAAAAGGCATTCATTTGGATTGGTGATGGCATTATTGAATACTGCGGCTAGTTTAGCAACAAAGGCGATTGATTTAGGCGTTTTTCGCCCTTTGACAACAGACAAGATTACGACCTTTTTCTTTAGCGCGATAAAGCGCTTTATCGGCTCTTTCGAAGACCGCTTTGGTGGTATCGTCGTTTTCAAACTCTGAGATACCGAATGACATACTCACAGGTACGATGGTACCACCGTTTTCGATTTCAAGTTTTGCAATACCAGAACGCATTTTGTTCATCGCCCGTGTCGCGTCAACAATAGCTGTTTCGGGTAATAGAATCACAAATTCTTCGCCGCCAAAACGAGCGATAAAGTCAGATTCTCGAATACTTGCGGCCAAATAATTCGCTATTTCTCGAAGTACCTTATCGCCAAAAGCATGGCCATGATCATCGTTTACTTTTTTAAACAGATCGATATCGCCGATAACCAAGGTTAACGAATGACGATAACGTCGCCAACGATTATATTCTTGGGTTAAGCGTTCATTATAACAGTATCGGTTTGGCAAATGAGTGAGCGGATCGGTTTGCGCTCGTACTCGTTGCTCGGCTAAATCATCCTTGAGTCTTGAAGCCTCGTCTTCCGTTGCCCGCAGTTGTTCACTGAGCTTATCCATTTGCGAAACAAGTACTTCACTGTTGGTTTCTTGTTTAATGCAATATTGGTTAATTTGATTAACGATGGTATCCATGTGAGAAAAAACCGCCGTTTTTGCTTCGTCGAGATTGACCGAATTGGATAAGCTATCTTTCATGCCCGATAAATTGTTATTCAAATCCAAATTTAATTGCTTACTGTCTTTATTCGAACCTTGGCTAAATTTTAGTGTTTGATTAATAAATTCATTAACTCGGACGATTCGAGTATTCAGTGTTTTTAAGAACTTTTCAAATTGCACATGTTCTTGATCAGAAATTTCGATAAACGCACCAGTGATCATTTCGAGAATGGATGATAACTGTTCAATATTTTTGATTTTGTTAATTTCAGTATTGAGCAAGTCAGCAATTTCTGAATAGCCGTCCATGCTGGATAACTGGTCAATTAGCAGCTGCAATGAATCTCGAACTTTTTGTGGTAAGGAAATATCGTTGTCAGCTATTGGCAGGGTAGTTGACGCTTCGCTTTCGGTTAACGGAATGTTTTTTTCTTCTGGTTCGCTTTTCCTGTCTTTTTTTGAAAAAAGACCAGTAAGAAATCCGCTTTTTTTAGCTGTCGGTGTTTCATTTTGGTGGCTATTTTGCTCTGACTCAACTTGGCTCACGTAAGTTTGAATGACCCCAGCAATGGAACGCATAATTGCCGCGGCATCACCCGTTTTCGATTTCTTCTGAACTTGTTTAAGATCGTTTTTTAATGCTTTAGGAAGTTGGTTTTTTAACAATAAGGATAATAAATCGAGCCGCTGATTGGCATTACTAACTTCCTTTTCATCACTATCGTCATCCAGTGTCCTCAGAATTTTACTGATGCTATCAATGCTACCTTTAACGTCATCAATTTCACCTTCCTGTTTGATCACCTTTCGCAGCTGAGCGAGTTCTTTATCAAGCTCATCTGTAATTCCCATGCCAACAAAACTCAAACGAGAAAGACCTCGTTTAAGTTCCGCGCAAATATTTAATAACGCTTCGGTATTCTGGCTATCTTGGTCGTCTAAATTATCCAATGGTGCGTCATCGCCTTTAATTAATAAATTGAGATGGAATAGTTGCCGGTCTTTCGTCGGGAATTTCAATTTCCATCGAAATTGGTCGATGGTCTGAAACGCCTAAGTCCAAAACTTCGGTCTTAATAATATTTAATGATTGGCTCACCCAAATTTGATCAAAGCAGTGCTTGGGTTTCCAGCGAGGAAACGTAGGCGAAGCCTGTCTTCCTTGCTGCACCTTTAAACCGAGGCTTTCGAATTCTTGCGAAACCTTGTGAGTCGGACAATTCATATCACCCATGATAATAAAAAAGGGAATTTCGGTTAATAATTCGGCAATATATTTTAGCTGCAACTTTCTCGCTTTGTGGCTAAGCGACAGATGGACCGATAAAACGAGAATTTGATTGCTGCCCGCCTCAAAATTGACCTGTAATGCACCGCGTCCTGGGATCCTACCTGGCAATTTATGGTGGATCACGTGCTTAGAAGCAAATTTGGACAGCAGACCGTTAGAATGTGCCGCTAATCCGGCGACTCGGCGATTTTGCTGCTGATGGTAATGCGGAAATCCACCGCGATCAGCAAGGAAAGCGACTTGATTAATAAACTGAGAACGTAAACTACCGGCGTCCACCTCTTGCAGAGCCACAATATCGTAGTTCGAAAGCCAATCTGCAACATTACTGAGATTGCCGGCCCGGGTCGAATCTGGCAGTAAATGACGCCAACTTTGGGTGACATAATCGCCATAGCTATGACTTTCAATGCCAACTTGCAAGTTGTAACTCAAAAGTTTTAGCCGCTGATTTTGTTGAAAAGTACTGATAAACAACCCCAAAGAGCATTGTTACCGCGCGATTGTCTAATATTTAGCGACTTATGATTACGACTTTCTGACGACAGGATGGTTATTCTTTTGCGAGCAGATAATCAATAATTTCAATCAGACGTTTCGCGGTTTTAGCCTGATTAGCGTCAACTTTATAGGTTTCATTAATAATAATAGACGGTACTTGGCTAATTGAGTATAAATCTGCTCTTTTTCGGTAATTTTTTTCTTGTTGCCAAATTTTTTGTTGATCGATCACTCTTGAGGATTCTGAATCGACTTGATCAGCAAACCAGCGGGCGCTAGATTCAAACTGCTGAAAGACCTGACAATCGTCAAGGCATTGTCGGTAAATGTCTAACACAGAAGGCAACGTTTCAACCCCTTGGTATTGCTCCATTAAACCTTGCAAATAGGCTTGTTGTCGCCACTCGGCTCTTATTACCAAAGGGGTACGGCGCAGTCTTAAGTCGGGGTTTTGTTGTAAATAGTCGAAAATAGCAGCTTCCACTTGAAAACACGCTTCGCAACCGAACCAATAGAATATTTCGATTGCGCTGATGCTTTCTAATTCAGAAAGTTGCGCGGCTTCCTGCTGTGTTTTCTTTTCAACGATTTGATAATCGACGCCAAGCTCAAATGGCTCAGACTCTTGAGAATGGGCCGCTAGACTGAATAAACCAATACTAACGAATGCCAATACACTTGATTTTAACGTTGATAGATTAATATTTATCACTCTCTTTATTTAAGTCGTTCTTTGCTAAATGCAGCCGGTAGTCCACCCCTGGACATAAAAAAACGACGATAACGTCGCTTTTGTCAGTTAACCCAAAGCGTTTTTCTAGTGCAAACCGGCCAAATAGAATGACAACGCTTTAATTTGCTCATCACTCATTTTAGCGACCACATCGCGCATGATTCCATTGGCATCATTTGCTCTAGCACCGCTTCTAAACGCTTTTAAAGTCGCCATAGTATAGTCAGGTCGCTGCCCACCAATCGCCGGGAAACCAGCGGTGGCCATTCCGTTACCTTTAGCGCCATGACAGGCGATACAGGCCGGGATATCACGGTCGGAGTCGCCGCCACGGTAGAGTTTTTCGGCAACTTTTATATGTTCGTCCGCGACCGCTTCGTGTTGAATTTTTTGTGAAGAGAAATAAGCGGCAACATTATTAATGTCGTCTTCGGATAACATGTTGGCAAAAGTAAACATGGTGGCGTTGTCACGTTCTTTAGACTTAAAATCATTTAATTGCTTAACCAAGTACTTTTCGCCCTGTCCGGCAAGCTTAGGGGTCACTGCAAGCACGCTATTGCCATCGACCGCGTGACATCCAGCACAAACGCCTGCTTTTTCTTTTCCTTTAGCAGCATCGCCTGCTTGAAGGTGGCTAGAAAACAAGATGACCAATGCCAACCCTATGATTTTATTCATTTTTAACCCTTTTTTATTGGTGATGAAATTATCAGTCACTACAAATTAAACACTTTTAAACTTGCCTTAAAACAATGGTTTTATTTATACTTAACGACTGTTTAACGATAAGGCGTGAATTATATACCGAATCTACTCATATTTCCTAGTGGCTGGAAGGCCAATCTGATGGGAATTTGGGTTAGACTTGTAACGTCGCGAAATCCAGTAAAAATGACTAAAAAGACAATTAATCCATTTCGAGTAGCAAGATACCTAATGGGCGCTGCCAAACTCGATCAATTGCCGCCAGACGAAGGTATAGAAGTTGCTTTGGCGGGCCGGTCCAATGCTGGTAAGTCGACCGCATTAAATGCGATTGCCGATCAAAAAAGCTTAGCGAAAACCAGTAAAACGCCGGGTAGAACTCAATTAATCAATCTCTTTCGGATAGATGACGACCACCGGCTAACCGATTTGCCGGGCTATGGTTTTGCAAAAGTCTCCAAAGATCAGAAAGCACAATGGCAAAAAACGCTTAGTCGTTATCTACAAGAGCGAAAATGCCTTAAAGCCTTAGTGGTTTTTATGGATATAAGACATCCACTGAAAGAAACCGACAAGGAAATGGTGCAGTGGGCAGTAGCTGCCAATATTCCGGTTCATGTGGTTTTAAGTAAGGCCGATAAACTAAAAAGCGGCGCTAGAAAAACGGCATTGTTGACCGCTAACAAACGATTAGCCAGAATTTCTGATCAAATTACCAGTCAGCTTTTCTCTGCCACCTCTAAACTCGGTTTGGAAGACTTAATTAACAAATTAAGTGCTTGGTATCCCTTTGAGCCGCTAGAAGAAAAGGCCGATAATGAATCAGAGCAACAACAAACTCCGGAATAAACACCGTTTCAGTGGGACTAACGAAATTAAGCGAACAACCAACAAAACCTATCTCGCCCAACTGAACTGAACTGAACTGAACTGAACTGATTTAAACTGAATTAAATTAAACAAGAGTCTAAGCAATGGAAGACATTGTCGATCAAATCAGAGAATCTGCGCTTACCACCGCAGCGTATCTCGAGCTACCGTCAGAAGATGAACTGGTTTTGGTAGAAGAAGAAATTCTGTTACCAATCCCAAGGGAAATGAAGTCATTTTTGCTGCAAGTCAGCGATGTGGTGTTAGGCAGCATCGAGCCGGTAACGGTTGCTGATCCCGGCGCTCACACCCATTTACCAGAAGTGACCGCCAACGCTTGGGCAAAAGGAATGTCACGCGAGTATATGGCGGTTTGCCAAGTGGGTGAGGATTGCTATTGCATCAACCAGGAAGGTGAAGTGTTACTTTGGCAAGACGGCGAAATGTCTGATGAGAGCTGGGAAGATATTTGGCAATGGGCGGAAGAAGTTTGGCTCGCCAGTTAGGTGCTGCTTGTTCTAATTCACAGCACCTTTTTGTGGATCTAATTTAACTAAAATATTCTGCATTCACCCTTTGACAATAATCCACCAAATTAGGGTAGCCTTTGGCAATTGTGTTGAATGGATTATCCAAATTAACCAAAATAAACGCCGCTAGAAAAGCATACACTGTTGCGTCTAACGAGCTAGGCTTATCGCCGAAAAAATATTTTTTGGCGCCTAATAAATCGCTGAGCGCTTGCAGGGAACAACGCAATATTTGTTGCATTTCTTGGTTGCTATGCCGTCCAATGCCTTGTCCTTTTAATCCCTTTCTTATTTGTTTTCGAACAATGCCGGGCACAAGCTGTTTTAACGGAAACGGCAATTTTCCAAAGAAAGCGTTTTTGATGGTTGGCCACGTATCATCTCTTAACCATCTCGAATGTACTAAAACAAAATACAAATTTTCATCCAGTGATTTAGTCACCAAATAGGCAATCGCTTTTTGCTCATCGTTAAGATGACTATCTAGATCTTGCTCGGGTCGTTTTTTCAAATGCGCGATAATTTGCTGTGAGTCAGGAATTTTTTCGCCATCCACTTCAATAAACGGTAATTTACCTTTTGGGGCAAGATTAAGGTTTTTAGGATGAGCAATGCTTTCAAACTCGATCTTGCACATTCGCATGTAAGTGTTTACTTTTAATACAAACGGGCTGGGGTCGGTTACCCCGAAATTTTCACCAAAACTATAGAGCTTTATCATTGTTATATCCTTGCGATTTTTGAGCAGTTTATCTTAGAGAGACTATAGAAAAGCAAGTCTAAATGACAGGTACTGACAGCTGTGTGTCAGTAGGGAGGGCAATTACTACGTTTCTTCAATTAACGAGAATATTGCCGAACTAATAAAAGTTTGATACCTCGCCATGAAAATACGCTTTTTTGGCCAATATAGCCTCTCGCAGAAATTCTCTACACCGTTTGACTCTAATAGTGTCTCGCAGGTCAATATGGCTCAAAACCCAAACTCCCCAATTTGAATGAGGTAATGAGAAATTTAGTCGTCTGATCGATCGGTCATCAATAATATCTGGCAAAAAGCAAGGGATACGAGCAATACCAATTCCTTTCTTAACGGCAGCTAGCATACTGTGACAATCATCCACTCTCATCGCAATTTCCGCTTTTGGGAAATGGGTTTTCGCCCAAATGGGTATTTGCAATTCATCTTGCCAGACAATTAATTTTATCGGCTGGCTAATATCAAAATCATCCCGACAATAGAGACCTTGCTGTAGTTTACAGACCTCTGAACCAATTAAGTATTCCGGGGGATTAGCAGTAAAACGAACAGCGACATCAGCTTCTCTGGCGGCTAAGTTCTTAAGACCTTTGCTTACCGATAGATTCATTGTCACTTTAGGAAACAGTCGTCTAAATTCGCCAATCGACTCCATTAAACAATAATCCAGTAAATCATTTGGCATGGTGAGGTTAATTGGTCCCTGAAGGCTGGAATCATGAGCAAACAGCTGCCGTGAAATTTGCAAACTGTTTGCTTCCATCAACTCAGCTATTTCGACAATTTTACTGCCTGCCTCGGTGAGCTTATAGCCACTAGCGATCCGTTCGAACAATCGAACACCATGCGTCTCTTCTAACGCCTTGACTCGCCGAGATACCGTTGAGTGATTGACACCTAGTATCTGCGACGCTGCTGTAACATTGCCGCTTTTTGCAACTTGCAAGAAGTATTTTAAATCGTCCCAATTTTCCATTCGTGCATTATTGCACAGCTTTCGTGCATAAATCGATAATTTTCAATCGGCACCCATTGTCGTATTCTAACCACTGCAAACAAGATGATAAGAAAAACCATCAAACAAAAACCCTTAATTCTAGCCATTTAATTAAATAAGGAAAAAACAATGATTACTTTTTACCACGCTTCTTTCAGTTGTTCTTTGGCAGTAAAAGCCGCACTTACTGCTTGCGGCGCTCAATTCGAAACCCAACTAGTTAACCTGGGCGAAGGCGAACATTTAGCCCCGGAATTTCTCAAAATTAATCCGATGGGAAAGGTTCCGGCAATAAAAGTCGGTGGTGCTGTTTTAACGGAGGGCGCCGCGATCAATTTATTCATTGCGGAAAAATATCCGAACGCTCAGTTAATGCCTGAAAACGGTTCTATTGAAAAAGCCAATGCGCTCAAATGGCTACTATATATGTACGGCACTCTGCATCCTGCATTTTCAAGAGTTTTTTTCCCACGGCGCTACGGTGAAGGAACAGTAAAATCGGTCGCCGAAACAGAAGTTCATAATATTTTAGCTATCATTGACCAGCAGTTATCGGTTTATTCTTTTATTGCGGGCGATGATTTAACTTTAGCCGATCTGTATTTAATGACCGTTATCCACTGGGAAAAGGTTTTGGAAAAACCAATTATTGAAAACTATCAAAATATCGCAAAGTTTGAACAACGAATGTTTGCTGCACCCGTTATCGGTGATGTTTTCAAAGATGAGTATTCCGCTAAATAACGGCAAAGAAAGACGTGTCCCCATAAGTCTTAAAGTTAAATTCTTTTAAAATCGAGATTGCCGCGCTGTGCTCGCAATGACAGGCCCGTAGTTCGAGATTGCCGCGTCCTATGTCCTCGCAATGACAGGGCAGAGATTGCGAGCGTAGCGCGGCAATCTCTTCTTATTCTCCTGCCATTAGATCTCACCAATCCATCTTCGCACCTAACCAAAATTCAAGACATCACAAAATTACTAGCTTCAAATTCCTAAAAATCTCTACTTCAATCGCATATAACCAATATGGCAGTATTCATTCCCTGAACTCGTTTCTTTTGTGGTTAATAACTGAACTTTTTTATTGCCCATTTTTGCGGCTAACAAAACGCTGACATAGGTTTGGTAGTTGCTATCTGACTCTTTTATATACGCCCAAGTATGGCTATTTCCACAAAGTTGAGGATTGCCTGTTAATATGACTCGGAATCCATAGTTTTCGCCCGCAGTAACTTCTATCGTTTTGATTTCTCCAGTAACACTACCATCCCATGCCGCAAAAACACTTTGCGATAGAACAGATAACATAACGAATACAATAACCCTTGATTTTTTCACAAAAACTCCTTTTACATAATTATCTTTAAATGACGGATCGGGCTGGTTGACCATGACGGGTAAGTGTCACAAGTGTATGCTGCTGAATCAATATAAACTGACAAACCCTTTCCTGCCATTTGCGCCGCCAGTGCAAGTGATACATTAGTTTTTCCAGTAGTTGGTGTAGCAATGTAAATCCACTTGCTGGTTGTAGAACCTTCAAAATTTCCTAATAGATAAACATTTTCCGATTTAGTGCCATGCGTTACTACTTCATATTCACCCGGCAAATAGTTGCACCAACCTTGAGCAAAACTAGAAGCAGAAAATAAAACTATAAATAGAACAATAAAACTTTTCATTATTTTTTTCCTTTAAATATTACTACTACTAATTCCATCGAGAACGGAACTTTGTCATTGCGAGGAGGCTCGACGCGGCAATCTTATTATTTACTTAATCGTAAAATATTCCATTTTACAATAATTACCGGAAGGAAATTTTATACTATCATCAATAGTCACTATCACTTTTTTGTTTGCCATTTTTGCGGCAAGTAACATGGACACTGCAGAATCGTTTCCATCAGGTATTGAAATAGCGAACTCTCCATTGTATTGATAACAATTTGGTGATTTATTAGGATTTTTCAAACCAAACCAAATGTGTTTCCTCCAAGTCGGTGCCAATGTGGAGGAACTTTCGTGATAACGGATTTGGCCTATATCAGCGGTAATATCAAATCGCTGTGCCGACAAATGGTTACTAGTTATAGCTAGCACCAATAATACTGTTTTTTTCATTATTTTCCCTTAAATAGCTATTGTAACCTGTCATTGCGAGGAGGCACGACGCGGCAATCTAATCACTTAAAAAACTAAAATTGCTACACTTTATTTCTTACTTTGCATGTTCTGGTTAAAACTGGTTAAAACTTTACATCAATTCTATAGATAACTGGATTACCGCTACTTGAACACCCACCGAGGCCAAAGCCGACCTGCTTGTTTCCAGCGGCAGCTACTAGCGCTGCAGAATACATTTCTTTGCCTTTGTTAGAATCGAAACTAATTTCAAAAACATTTTTATCCGTAGTGACGCAGCCTTGAGTATTTTCGAATGCCGGCGTAAACCGTAGGAAGGCTATGTTTCCGTAGGTATTAATAGAGTCAATAGTCCTATTAATTGGAACTTGTTCTGACGCGGCAAATACACCTGGACACATCAGCCAAAATAGAACTGTAGTACTTATTTTTTTCATTATTTCTCCCCTAAAAAGTTACTGTAACCTGTCATTGCGACGCGGCAATCTAATCACTTCAAAAACTGATTCAAAACGAGCCAAGTCTCCTTAATCGCCTAGCAAACAATCAGACTAACTTAATGCACGATGAAAGACCTGATCCGTAGAGCCTGAAAGCTTTTTATATTACAATATACGTGACCCCCTTTTACTTTTTACTTCCTTAATGCACGATGAAAGATCTGCTCCGTAGAGCCTAATAGTTTTTTATATTACAATATACATGACCCCCCTTTGTTTTCTTATTATATGAATTCAGGAGAATTATTTTTTCATTTTAGAAGTTCTAAACATAACAAAAGGGAAATACTTTCTCTTTTTTCCTAAAATAAGAACTCTTACTATTTCGATTATTCCTTTTACAAAAAACAGAATTCTCAACCTCAGCCATGTTAAGTATTTTTTTTGTATCTTCTTAATTGTTGCTGATTGCCCAAGCGCTTCGAACAGCCCTTTTCTATATGCTTGCATTGAATATCTAAAAGCTTTATCTAGATCTTTTTTTACTGCTATCCCTTCTACATAAAACTGGCCTAAATAATACTCCCGAAGCGGAGTAGATTTTTCTGGTAGCTTTTTAATGATTGAAAGACTCTTAGTTTTATCCATCATAGAGCTTTTGTCGTTGTTATAAATAATTGAAATCGCAACTACGGCATTAAAATCCTTTTCGGCTGCTATTCCATACCATTTCAATGCACTTTGATTATCACCTTGCATAACATAAGTATCCGCTATGTTTATTGAAACAGCAGTTAACCCAGTATCGTAAAGAAAAATAAAATTCTTGCGCGCCTTATCAAAATTACGCAGAGAAAAATATTGTTTTGCTTCAATGTATAAATCGTTCTTTTCCAGCTCTTCTACTGACATATTCCGTTATTTCCTCTTGACTGTTGATAAGAACTAGCGGCAGACCGTTCTTCTGCTAATTTTTCTAAATTCTTTTGGGACTCAATTTCTCTTTCCCATCCCCTGTTAACAAGAGAACGTTAAAGAGAATACTACATTTATTCCTCAAAAGAAAAACGTGACAGTCAATATATAGCCAATTGTAACCTGTCATTGCGAGAATGCACGACGCGGCAATCTAATTACTTCATAAACTGATTCAAAACTAGCCTAGTCCTCTTAATCGCCTAGCAAACAATCAGACTCACTTAATGCACGATGAAAGACCTGAGCCCGTAGGTGCGTTTCAAAATTAGTAGGATTGAATACCCGCAGCCATTCCCGTTACTTTACATCTACCGCCAGCACCATTAATTGTTTTATCAATTACGAAATTCATTGTCATTTTTGATGTTAGGCTAGTTAGTGCCATCGAATAGGCCATTTTTACTCTCTCCGATTAAACAGGGACACCCATCTTTTATCTCACAGCCATCATAGCAAATTTCTCACACGATAAAACGTGATTGCCTATATTCATCTCATGTCTATCTAGCGATAATTCATCTCTTACGTCATTAACGAAAAGGATTTCCCATGACACGCGCTCGTGAGTCGATTATCGATTTAGAAGCCACGCCCTATTACCACTGCATTTGTCGCTGCGTTAGACGAGCCTTTCTTTGCGGCGAAGATGAGTTCTCTGGTAAAAGCTTTGAACATCGCCGTCAATGGATTGTTGACCGATTAGCGTTTCTTTCAAGTATTTTTGCGATTGAAGTCGCGAGTTACGCCATAATGAGTAATCATTATCACTTAGTACTTCGGGTCGATAAGAAGAAAGCTGAGAATTGGTCTGAAGGGACTGTGATTGCAAGGTGGAAACAACTCTGTAGTATTCCAGAAGTGGTGGTGAGCTACTTAAAAAATCCCAATCAACCAGGCGTTAAAGAAACCGCCAAGAGATTATCGAAAACTGGCGAGCACGATTAATGGACATCTCCTGGCTAATGCGGTTTTTGAATGAGCATTTGGCCCGCCAAGCCAATGAGGAAGATGATTGCAAAGGGCGTTTTTGGGAAGGCCGATTTAAATCTCAAGCGCTATTGGATGAAGCAGCGGTAATCACCGCAATGAGCTATGTGGATTTAAACCCCATTCGCGCCAAGATGGCCAAGACGCCGGAAACATCGGATTATACTTCCATTCAGCAACGAATGAATGCGCTTAAAGATAACCAACAAGACAATTCCGAAGCAGTGGTTCCACTGGTTCAACTCTCATCCAGTCATCAGCAACCTCATGAAAACAGCTTTCCGTTTTCTTTAACGGATTATCTACAGTTGGTCGAT
>Ga0316209_1001141_pt1 | contig 31249 bp, 22 predicted proteins | sample 6monopyrite_MG_FD_204945 | JGI IMG/M metagenome (GOLD analysis project Ga0316209, IMG submission 204945) | Microbial mat bacterial communities from mineral coupon in-situ incubated in ocean water Damariscotta River, Maine, United States -... | ecosystem: Environmental > Aquatic > Marine >...
GTACTTTATTGTACAACTGAGTAAGGTTGGCATTACCATTTATCTGCCAGTTTTGTGAGTTTTGAACTGTGTTTCCGAAAGATGCTTGAGCAAACTGGCCATTATCTTTTCGTTCTAGAGGAGCCGCGGTCCAAGAGTAGTTTCCTGTGTATGAAGCCGTAGCTGTAACCCAACTCAGTATCGGAAACTTGTTGATTGGCAGCGTCCAGTTTACTGTTGTGGAATGGTTGTAGTTGGTCGTTCGTCCGCCATCCAGAATGTTGCTCCAAACAGAATCGCGCATATTTTCCCAGTTGTCAAACTTTCGGTCAACCGCTCCTTCTGGTTCATCTACCCTCCCAAAGTTGTAGGCATCAAACTGAATTTTAATAGCCTTGGTGAGGTCGTAGTTGAAATGATATTCCCTATTCCACAGGAATGATTTCTGGTATGTAGGATCAATAATAATTCCTTCATAAGAAGTGGTATTTCTCAGCTCTTCTTCGGTATATTTTCTATCCATATCGGTACGGAATCCAAGCCTTCCTGGCACATAGTTGAAGTTGAAATCTTTGATAGGTCTCCACCATCCTGAACGCAACATATTCCGCGACCATTTTTTGTAACGCTCTTTTCGTTTGCCGTATTTGTCAAGCTTTTCTTCCGCCTCTTTCATCACTTCGCCTTTCACTTTGGCGCGTTTCAAGCTATCAACAACTGCTTTTTGTTCAGTAACTTTTTTCTGTTGTTTCTCCTTGGTTGCATCAACCATGGCGTTCACCAATTTTAGTTTAGCAAATGGCCTAACATTTTTACCCTTTGGCGAGTAATCGTAGCTCATTCCACCACGATACGTCCTTGTTTCGTTATACACAGTTCTTATGTCGCGCATATACTGCTGGTTGTAAGCATAATTTAGCGCGAAGTTGGAGATGCTCCATGGCATGGTTTTTCCCTTGCCGGTTTTCTGTTTTCGAATGTCGGTGAAATTCATGCTTCTCCGCTTCGTATAGCCTTGGGCGATTCTCCTAAGCGTATCTCTTGCACCTTCTGTATTTAGATTTTCTAAAGATGCGGCCATGGTAATATCTGGGTCGAGCGGATCGTATTCTGGCGTGGTAAATGTTTCGGAGAAACCAAGGTACATTGGTATGTTTACCCCCCATTTTGAAGGGAAGAATTTACCTAAGGAAATGGTTGTGGAAAGGTCGTAGCTGGCAATGTTTTCGCGAAGTCGTTCGCTTGGTCTACTATCAAATGCACCAAACCCAAATTTGGAGTAATTGGCAGCTGCCGAAATGTTGGCAAAGTCGGCAAGCTTAATATTTACCTGACCCAATGTGGCCCAACCACCTTTGTTGTCAAAATCGGTAAGTCGGAGTTCGTTCACCCAAATTTCAACGCACTTGCTTAAACCGTCATCACCATCATGTGGGCCTGTTTTTTTTGGGTTTCTAATTCCGATCATCATCGACTTTACATTTGCCAAGTTCGGGTTACCCTTTACATAGATTTTGTTTCGTGGGCCATGATCGGTTTCAAACCGCTTGGTTATGGAAACTGTTGGGTCTGAAACGAGTTTACGGTTACGCTCTTGCTTTGCATTTATCAACTCTGTAAACTCAAGGTCAATGTTGTTGAGTATCGGCCAAACTTCGTATTCGCCACTAGCTCCGGGTAGGGTAACAGTAGCCGGAACCTCATATTCATAATAGTTATTGTCGAAATCTGTGCCCAGCCGGAGGAAAACAGTCACATCATCATCGTTCAAAATTTCATCGCCAATGGCTTCGGCATGAATAAACATCTTTAGTTTTTTATAGGAACGAATGTCAAAATCAGAATATTTAAAAGCCGCGCGCGCATCACCATCGGTCAAATCGCAGGTTTTTAATAGCAATGATTGCTCGTTTAGCTGTCGAAGTGATGTGTTTCCATTCGGAGTTTGCTGTCGGTAAATTCCAGGAGGAAGAATGTAATTGATTGGATCTTTTACTCCGTTTTCCTCAATGTTCACAACAGAAATATCGAAAGGAGCTCCGCCAGATGGGTCGCCAGGAATTGCCTCTCCTGGTTCTCCCAATGAGAATAGATAACGTCTCCATTCTCCTCTTACCAATTCTAATCGGGCAAATCGGGTAACAATGGAGTCTTCAAAGTTTTTGAAGAACATTCTCAGGTTCTGAATGGAACGGAAATCCTGAATATCCCCAACCACTTTGTCTGGGTCTCTTACAGGAATTTTAAACTGATACCAAGTGGTGGTGATGATTTGACCATTGGCTAACAGGCCACTACCCACAACCTCATCGGTAATGTAATTTTTACCAACTTCTAGGTCTTCTTTTCTCATACTAACCTTGTACTGAAAGTAGCTTTCAGACTTGTAGGTCTGGTTGTCTCTATTGATGTCTTCTACATCGGGTAGAATGGATGATGATGCCTGAAACGAAGCACCTGTTTGGTTGGCGGTTGGCGAGTTGTTTTCCAGCCCGTTAAAGAACTTATAACGCTCTAGCACAGAAGCTTCCTGAGCATCCCATTCATCGCGTCTGTAATACAGGAAGTTGTCTGAAGAGACATCGGCTATTAACTTATCATAAGCGGCTGGGGTAAGGCCGAGCGAATTCAGTTTTGCAACGTAGCTAGATGTACCGAAGCTATGGTGTTCCAATTCCTGCGCATCACTCATCCCATCAAAACCTAAATCCTGAAACGGGCGTGCCTGCGGATCCACATCAAAAGCATTGTTTATTCGCTGAAAATCAGGAACAATGGCAACAGCGGTTGTATCGGTAGGCAAATCAGGATTACTTGGGCTTGGATAACCGTTTTCAAAAGACTGTCTTCCATCACGAAGAATATCCTCTGAAACCAAACCAAGGTTGAAATAAAGATCCCCTCCGCTATGCAAATCTAGTGGGTCGTTGGCAAATGGATCCATCATCCAGAATTGAATAAATTCAATGTTGTTCTCCTCAAAATCGCTGGTGTTAATGGCACGCATAATTCCGCCCCATCGCGATGCTGGGTCTTTCAGTTTTCCGTCATTTTCTAAACCAGCTGCGCGTACAATCCCCTCCTGATCCGTTCCATCGGCATCATAGTTATAAGGGCCTTTTTCGTTGGGAAAATAGGCTACATCAAAAATAGGCAGGTTAGTTTGTTGACCCTGATTCAAGTTCTCCCGATTTGGAAAAATTTCCTGCTCCAACACTAAACGGGAGAAATCGAACGACTGTTCTTCCGTTCCCCAGTGGTCAGGCGTAAGGTTGTTATTTCTATAGAACAACGGGTCAATTACATACCATGAAATACGAGCACGATTCATACCGTTTCCAATATTGTCGGTAACCAAACCTTCCGGAAACATATCGCTGCTTGTTTGGCCCTGTGGCGTACTTGCTAAAACCCAAGACTGTCGGCTTTTCAAGTCAATGAAATTCACACTACCCTCAAAATCGTCTATGTAAGCAATTCCACCTCTGGTAATGGCTTTAGCATTACCAGGAATCAAATGAGCAAATTCTCCCGAAGCCGAAATGGTAGAAATTGCCTTGGTATTTATGAGCGGAATTTTGTCCACCATTTTGGTAAGGAAACGAGATTCGGTTCGGTAATTACCATTCACACCCCAAATGGTGTTATTAATTGGCTCATCGCCCATATTCACTTTTTGGGTAAGAGGCCGTTCGCTCAAATTCAGGATTGTACCGCCAAAAGCAAGGTCGTCACTAACCACATAATCTAAGTTTACACCACCCAATGTTTTCTGCTGAATATTGAAAAGGGAGTTGCTTTCGCTATTGGCTGTAATTGGTGTTCCAGACTGAATAATTCCATCATTTAAAATGGTTACTCTACCCAAGATGTAGTCAACGGTGTAGTCCAATCCTTCAGACAGGGTTTGGCCGCCAGCCGTTACGGTAACACTTCCTTCCGGAATGTTCATTCCTCCCAGAGAGATTACTTTTCCGCTTGCGCCTTTGTAGGTGCCGCCAATAATGAATCGGTTGAGCTGCGTAAACTGCAATGCCGCCTGTCGTGTAGAATCGTACAATTGCTTGAACACGTATTTCTCGGCAATCGCTGATTCAGATGGCAGAAATTTACTTTCGAGATTCTCGCCAAAGGGTTCTACAACCGGAAAATAGATGCGGCCATTCTGGCTGTTAACTGTAATACCTTCCACAAAATCGAAGAAACCATCTGCATACGGATCGTTGTTGTTATTTAGTTGGTCAAGGTTCATCACCTTAAGCAAAATTTTCCCCTCAATATTAGCCCCTTCGGTAAGGTAATTGGTTCTTGTTCCTGCTTCAATATTGTCATAAATCACATCTAGTCTAAAATCTTCTCGCGATAACTGATAAGCGCCAATGTTATAGACGTTTTTCATCATCAAATCCCAAGTAGGAAGCTTAGGGTTTGTAACCCTTCCTTTAAGAAGTTTGACATAAAGTGCGCTCTCGCCCGTTACTCCATCGGTAGAGAATTCTCCAACCTGAAATACTTGCCCACCATAGGTAAATTGAAATGCCACGGCTAGCACCTGATTATCATCCAACTGACCGTTAATAGAGATGTACCCTAACTGTCTGTTGATGGAGTATTCGGTTGTTGAAAGTGGTTGAGCCAATGTAAGCGCTTCATAATCTCGAGAGCCATTGAAACCGTATTGTGTTACCAGTTGGCCGAAAACAGACTCGGTATTATTAATATCTCTGGCAGCCGCATAAGTTGAGGTCATTGACTGATAAAGATTGTTGGCATTGTTGTTTGGCAATTGCTGATTACCAGAGCCAGGCCCCACAAAACTTTGATTGAAAACATCTGCCGCGGTTTCTCCAAGGTCTATGAAGGACACCACACTACGCTGCCCACCATCATTATCGCCAGTTTGGTTGGTTTTCCAAACCTCAATCTTGGTAATGTTGATAGGCGATTTTACTAATGGTAGATCACTCAACCAAGCATCATAATTATCTCGAAAGTATTGAGCAAGGAAGAAGTGCCGGTTCTCTTCGTAGTTGTCGGCCTTTACCTCAAATTCGGTTACTTGAGCACCTCCTTGTGTTGTTACTGAATTGCTTTCGCTTTTCTGTTGTGAGAAAATACCCGTAACGGTTAATCGGCCAAATTGCGCTGCAGCTTTTACGCCAAATAGGTTTTGGCTACCAGAAATGAGCGTTCCAGTAAGTGGCAACGATACATTTCCTGCTTCAATGCTACGCAGAATCATGTCTTCATTACAGGCCTCCCATTTCAGGTTCATCTGATTTTCAAAATCGAATGTTGCGTCCGTGTTGTAATTAACACCCAAACTCATAGCATCTCCAATCTTACCCGTTACGTTCAACTGAATGGTTTGGTCGAAATTGAATGATGTGTTTGTTTGCTGCTTTTCGGGCAATGCAGGGTTTTTAATCTTGGATACGTTTACTCCGAATATTAATTCTGCCGATCCCTGAGGACGTATCTCAACCGTTGAACCACAAAAGATGGTCTCAAACAGTTTGCTCTTAATGTTTAGCTTGGGTATAAGCGGCTTACGCTGACTTTCGGACTGGCTTGCGGCTTTCTCTCTCCAATAATCGCGTAGTGCTTGGTTGGAATTGTAATCCTGATACTCATCAAAGGACATGTACGTTGGCGGACGGTAATCCATTCCCTCACCAACTTTTTGATTGATGTAATACTCATCCGTTTCGGGATTGTAATCTACATCGGTTTTAATATTATCTGGATCGTTGAGATATAGCCCGTTGTCGTTATCTGTTGGAGTGGGGTCGTAGGTGTCCTCCAACGGATAAGGAAGATTCAACGTATCCGTATCAACCGCAAAGGTTAAAAGCTCAAGATTAAGAGGTCTTTTTCGTTTGCTTGAAGTGGTTGCACTCGAACCTACCACAAGACCTACGCCCATGGCAACTATCGAAAACAAAAACAACCCCTTCAGGAATTTTAGCATTACGAATTCTTGAATCTCAGAAACTGCTTAACGCATGTTTTACAATTTCTTCTACCCCGAGGTCTCCTCCGTGCGTTTTCAAAACTTTGCCAATAGCCTTGTCGGCAGAGTTTTTGGCAAACCCTAGAGTAATGAGGGCGGTTAACGCTTCCTCTCGCTGTTTATTTTGCGGTAAGCCTAATGCCAACTCACCAACTTCAACATTGCCCATTTTATCGCGCAAATCAACAATAATTCGCTCTGCTGTTTTTGGACCAACTCCTTTAATTGATTTGAGAACCGAAACGTTACCAGTAACAATCGTTTCCTTCACCCCAGATGGGTCAAGGCCAGAAAGCACGGCCAAAGCGGTGTTTCCTCCAACCCCCGAAACAGATATGAGCTGTCTGAACAATTGCCGTTCTGCTTGGTTAAAAAAACCAAACAGCACATGCGCGTCTTCACGTATGGCCAAATGCGTAAACAGCCGACAAGTTCCTTTGTCGGGCAATTGAGCATAAGTATTCAGGGATATTGAAAGCATATATCCTATTCCACCACAGTCAATGACAGCACTTGCAGGGGTCTTTTCTTCTAAGACACCGTGTAGGTGTGTTATCATACTTTAATTACTTCAGGTCAGGTAGAGTAGAACCTATGCGCCTTGTTTTAGGATTAAAAAAGAACGGCAAAGGTAAATATTTTTAGATTGGAGCTTCCTTTGACGTTTTTCAGAAAGGACTTTTCGATGAAGAAACGAATTACCATACTAAGTGGCGCTGGAATAAGTGCCGAAAGTGGCATCAGCACATTTCGTGATTCGGATGGGTTATGGGAACACCATCGGATTGAAGATGTGGCCACGCCTCAGGCTTGGCAGCGCAACCCCAAATTGGTTTTAGAATTTTACAATCTGAGGAGAAAGCAACTGATGGAGGTAGAACCCAATGCGGCACATGTTGCCATAACTCAACTTCAACAGAAATTTGATGTGGAAGTAATAACTCAGAATGTGGATGATTTGCACGAACGTGCCGGAAATAAGAATGTACTGCACCTACATGGCGAGTTGAAAAAGGTGAGAAGCACGGCTCATTCTTTTACCGTTTACGATTTGGATAGCCTGTCCCGTCAAGGCGGGAGCTGGGAACTATTGATGGGCGATGTGTGCGAAAACGGCCATCAACTCAGACCGCACATTGTATGGTTTGGCGAAGAAGTACCAAACCTGCCGATTGCGGCTCAAATCGTTTCCGAATCGGATGCGGTGATTATTGTAGGCACTTCTTTGAATGTATATCCAGCGGCTAGCTTGTATCAATATGCTAAACCCAATTGCCCCATTTGGATAATTGACCCCAAGGCAAATGAGCTGGTTTACCCGAAATCCATTACACCTATAACTGAAAAGGCAGGCATTGCTCTACCAAAACTTATTCAATCATTGCTCGAGGAAAAAATTGTGTTTTAACCCAGATTATGCAATGAAGTTCTACTGCATAATCTGGGTTTAACAGAGGATATTTGGGAAGACTAAATATGCTTAAATCAAACTGCAACCATAGTACAGTAACTTTGCCGCATGCGGTTGCTCATTTTATTTCTTTCGATTTTACCTTTTTTCTCTTTCTGCCAGGGTTTTGGTGGAGGATTGTACGGTGGCATAAGCACATCGCAGGTTTCTGGCGATGGCATTGGCGGATTTAACAAAGTTGGTGGTTGGGGTGGTGCTTTTACCGATTATCGTTTCACGCCACGGTCAACGTTACAATTCGAGATTTCATTCATCCAAAAAGGAAGCCGGCAAACACCTACGGTAAAGAACAACAACACTTTTATCCTTTACAATTACAACATGCTCGAAATTCCGGTGCTTTATCGTTGGTACGGCATCAAAAATATGAGTATTGAAATTGGGCCACAGGTTGGTGTCCTTCTAAGCTCGGTGGAGAAAGGTTCGGACCCATCGTTTGTTGAAGCAAGAAATTCGCCTGCAAACCCAAGGGCAGAATTAAGCGGAGCTGCTGGCCTGAGTTACTATTTCTGGAAAGGAAAAGTTGAAGCAAATGTGCGCTATTCCAATTCTATTACCACTATACGCAAATACGATTGGTGGATAAACCACGTGTTTGCTTTTTCGGTCAGGTATTGGTTTAAAACCACATTGGACAAAGACAAGATTAATGCGACCAAAAAGAAAAACCTGATAGAAATTAAGGTAGAATGAGCGACACGTCCTTTTAAAGGAGGTGTCGAGGAACGAGACGGAGGATTTTTATGACCAAACGAACCATGAGTAAAAAAGGAAAAAAGCTTGTAATTGGAGTTACCGGAGCAAGCGGAGCCATTTACGCCAAGGTGCTTTTTGACCGTTTGCAAGAACTGAAAGACCAAGTTGCGGAAGTTGGCGTAGTCTTCAGTTCCAACGCACGTGAAGTTTGGAAGTTGGAATTAGGCAATTCGGAGTTTGAGAAGCTGCCATTCACTATTTACGATTCCAACGATTTTATGGCGCCTTTTGCATCTGGATCGGCCAAATATGAAACCATGATTATTTGTCCGTGCAGTATGGGTACTATGGCGCGTATTGCATCTGGTGTTTCTAACGATTTAATGACACGCGCTGCAGATGTTATTCTAAAGGAAAGACGAAAGTTGATTCTGGTAGCGAGAGACACGCCTTTGAGTCTCATTCACATCAATAACATGAAAACGATTACTGAGGCAGGTGGCATCATTGCGCCAGCAAGCCCTTCGTTTTACAGCCATCCCATAGACTTTGATGCTTTGGCCAAAACCGTTGTTGATCGGGTGCTCGATTTGGCTGGTTTTGAGCTTGATTCGTATCGGTGGAATTCGTAGAGGTGTATTGTCATATGCCCTAACTCTCAGTTGTTTCAAATGCTTGCACAAAAGTTTCAGTACATAATTTCCATCTCCTAGGCTGCGTTTAAGGTTCGAATGTCTAATCCATCGAACCATGAAAACGCTTCTTACCGCCATTCTGAGCATAGTTCTTCTCTCATCTTTTGGTCAAACCATCCCAAGGCACAATGTCTTTTTTGCTTACAATAGTCCTAATATAAACCGAAGCTCGGCAGCAGTGGTAGAGGCTGTTTATGCCAAACTACCCGCAGGGCAGCAAATCAGATTTGGGATAGAAGGCCCCATTTCTAGCGTACACGGAACAGTAGAGCGCAACAGAATAACAGCAGACCGTGCTAATAATATTGTAGCGTTGCTAAAGCGAATTGGCACCGAAAAGGATGTGGTTGAAATAGTAGATGTTACCAATCCGTATTTGATCAAACCGTTAGAATTGGCCGCCCCAAAACCATTCGAATTGGAAGTTTTGCTGACCAAAGCTGCAGGCTGGGTTGAACCCAGTTTCACTTCCATTGATGATTATCTGCCATTGCCTATTCAAACCTATTCCATCAACCCACGAGAAGACAACCGCTTAGTTGGTGCGCAAGGAACGGTTATCAATATTGCGGCTTACACGTTGGAGCTGAAGAGCGGTTCTGTGCCATCCGAAATGACTGTTGAGTTAACTGAGGTTTATGGTGGCGGACAACTCGTGCAAGCTAACTTGCATACCGCTTCAGGGGGCAAAATGCTTCGCTCTGGTGGTACCATTCTCATTGATGCTAATACAAATGGTAAACCAGCGCAAGTTGCAAGAGACAAACATCTTGATGTAGAATTCCCTCATGGAGAAGAAGTGGCTGAAAACATGGAAGTATTTAATGGCCGCGTTGACCGTAGGGGCAACTTTGATTGGGTGCCCAAACGAGGCACAATTCAGCGAGAATCGCGGGTGCGAGAGGAGTTTTATATCAACGACATAAAAGTGAGCAAAGAAGAATACGTTGCACGAATGCAGGCTTGGGAAGACCGTAAAGAAGAGCGCGAACGCCAGGAAGAAATTGAGAGCCAAATGGCTTCAAATGAAGCCGCGATGGATGCTTACCTCTTACAATCGGATGAACTCGGTTGGATAAACTGCGATGAGTTTTATGATGTAGAAGACAAAACAGACGTGATTGTTTTTGTTGACACCACCTATCGGCCTTCGGTTAGAATGGTTTTCGACAATATCAACTCAGTAATGGGAGGTGATTACAACCAGCGCAATGGCACAGTTACGTTTAAAGATGTGCCCGTGGGCGAAACAGTTCGGTTAGTGGGTTATTCCGTTATGGACGATGTGCCGTACATGGCAAATGCCAATGTTCTGGTGAGTGAAGGACTTAAAAAAGACCTCAAACTATCTCAGACCACTAAAATTGAGATGGAATCCGAGTTGGCCTCATTGAATTGAGGGTTGATTCCAAACATTTTCCGTGAAAAAACTACCTTCGGAATCTTTCCAAATCACATTATCTGTGGATTATGTAAAATGGCGCAACCATCAACAATGATCGGAGCTTCTTTGTTTTCAAGTGCAGGAATAGCTGAAACTTACCTAGCAAATACTGGTGTTCATATTTCTGTCGCCAATGAATTGATTGAAGAAAGAGCAAACCTGTATCAAGCATTGAATCCTGATGCCAAAATGATTTCAGGCAACATTTTAGATGATAGCGTTTTTAAGCAAATCGTAATCAATAGTCCCAAAAAACTGGATTTTCTGATTGCCTCTCCGCCCTGTCAAGGTATGAGCATTGCGGGTAAGAACAGGAATGTGAACCAAATGATGTCTGATGAAAGAAATTATTTGGTGTTTAAGATTATTGAATTTGTCAGGCTTAAATCGCCCGATTATGTAATTATAGAAAATGTCCCCACTTTTTTTAAGGTACTACTACCATTTCAAGGAGAGACAAGGAATGTAATGGATATTCTGAACCTTGTTTTTTCAGATGAGTACCAGATTGAAGGAAACGTTTATGACGCAGCAGAATATGGTGTTGCTCAAAGGAGAAACCGGGCGATTATTAGAATGTATAGAAAGGGAACGACTTGGGGGCAGCCAGAAAAAAGTGAGCCCTTGAATGTCGTGGACAAAATTGGCCACCTTCCAAGTATTGAGGCTGGAGAAAAATCTGACATCAAATGGCACTTTTCTCGTAAGCATTCTGCAGATCATATCAGGTGGATGAGACACACGCCTACTGGCAAATCAGCATTTGAAAACGACATCCATTTTCCTGCAAAAAAGAATGGAAATCGCATTAAAAGTTACAACACTACGTATAGACGAATTAAATGGGATGAACCAGCGCCTACTATTACGATGCGGAATGATGCCATAAGTTCACAATTAAATGTTCATCCAGGGCGGCATTTAGGTAATGGACTCTATTCTGATGCACGGGTCTTGTCTCCGTTGGAACTTATGATGTTAACCTCCTTGCCCGAGAATTGGAGAATACCAGAAAACACATCCGAGCTTCTGATACGCAGATGTATTGGAGAAAGTATTCCCCCGTTGTTGATTTGTCGAATTGTAGAACAGATTCAAAATTGAGATGACCAAAAGAGTTGAAACCAAGAGGTGAACTCTTTATCGGCACACGAGAAATTTTGACCTTATAACAGCAGTTGCCGTAAATCTTAAAAACTTTTCTAGAACCTCAATTTCTGAAAATGATAAGAAACAATTACTGCTGAAATTGTGGGAATTGGATTACTACCGCGAAAGGAATCCAGAGTTGCCGCTAGACGCCATAAATCATAAGATCAATACCCTAGCATATTTCATGTTCGGGTATAAGGCAACGGTTGACGATAAAAAGCGCTTTCTGTTTAGCCCGTTGGGTAATCTTTTTCTTAAACACCTTGACGATGATTCTAAAAGGGCAAAGATTTTTATGACTATGCTTTGGGCGATTCAATATGATCACCCTCATGATGGAACTGATTCCATTTATCAGTTATATCCGTTTAGGCTTGTTTTCAATCTCCTGCAAGAACCTAGATTAGGCTGTAAACTGTATGCGTTCGAGGTGGCCTATTGCGTGGTTTTTACTAAACACATCACATGCGAAAAATATGAAGAACTAGTTCAAAAACTGATGTATTTGCGCACACTTACAAATGAGGAGATGAGCGCGAAGTTTTCAGAAGACCCTCATGTATATGTCAATTCTGCTTACGAATGGGATTATTATTTGTCGGGATTGTTCGAAAGTGCAGGAGCTCTGGTCAAAACTGAAGGTGAGGAAATTTGCAGGCTTCAGCACGGAACCGCATTGCAAAACGGGAAGCCCACCATGCGAAGTATAACCCGAAACGAGGTCAAAATTTCGGACAACGTTAAGAATTTGGTTTCAAAACTTGAAGCGGAGTATTCATACCTAGCTGAACCTCTAAAGCTTAACGATCCTGAACGAATGAAGATGGACGTGGTGAAAGAAGTGTATAGCTTCTATCCGAAAATTCTCCTCGATGAGATAAACGAATTCGCAGACGAGCGGAAACTAGAACTTTTGAATCTACCAAAACTAATTGACCAGTTTTCCAACAATACTGATGGAATTGAAGCCTATCGCTTTGAAGACATTTTGGTTGACGGGTTCAATATGTTTTATAATGTGGAGGCACAAAAAATAGGTGGGTCAGGGAACACTGACCTAGAGTGCCTCTACCTAACAGAGAAGAAGAAATTTGCGGTTGATGCTAAATCAACCAAAAACAAGCTTTTAGGAATAAAATCAGGAAGATTACAGGCGCATAGAGAAAAAATAGGTGGTGAATACACCATTGTAGTAACACCAAGGTACGTACCTGCGGTATTGCTCGACATCCAGTCTAGCCCGATAGTAATTCTTAGGGCGAGTACATTTTCCGAATATTTATATAACTGCATTGATAATGATATCAGAGATGTTGACTATGCCGAATTTCATTCCATTATTACAAACAATCTTGGTAGAGATATAAGCAAACTCGTATCTAACCTGACCATTGAGAAATTTGCAACTGAAAATTAGAGGACATGATCACGATCACACGGGAGAATAATATGGAACTGATGTCTCGTTACCCGGACAATTATTTCGATCTGGCCATCGTTGACCCTCCATACGGAATACTCAACAAGACCAAACGTGGAGGAGACCGTAAGTTCAATATGAAGGAATACAGCCAATGGGATGTTAAACCAACTGCCGAATACTTTGATGAGCTTTTCAGGGTGTCAAAAAATCAGATTGTATGGGGAGGTAATTATTTTGGAGAACTGTGGCTGAAGAGCGAATACAATAAAGGCTACATTATTTGGGATAAAAATCAGCCCGAAACGCTAAATAATTTTTCTATGGCTGAAATGGCTTGGAACTCATTAGATCGTCCGTCCAAAATATTCCGTTATAGTGTCAGGAAAAACAGGAACAAGACCCACCCTACACAGAAACCAGTAGAGCTATATGCCTGGTTGCTGGGAATGTATGCAAAAGAAGGAGACCGCATACTGGATACGCATCTAGGAAGCGGTACAATTGCTATAGCTTGTTATAAAGCAAGATTTAATTTAACTGCTTGTGAAATTAGTAAGGACTACTTTGAAAGTTCGAAGAAAAAGATTGAATCAGTTGTTCCAAAAGAAGCCATTCAAGCTAACGCTAAGGATAGCTTTTCAATCAATTTTCCTGATCAGAAAAACCCAATGGACAAATCATACGCTGTTTATAAAGAGCACCTTGAACAGCTACAGCTATTTGCCGAAAAAGAAGAGTTGTATGTTCCAGATTCAAAAGGTTGATGATTCGGTAATGTTACTCTGACGAAGCACGGAATCTGATTCATCCTTCGGCCTTTCATCTTGCCAGAAAATCAATTTTCAAGGTTTCGCTACCTTCATTGTACCAAGCAAGTGATTTTATTAGCTTCGCAGCCCGATTGGAACACAGCAATTTTGCTGACTTTCAGCTTCGCTCATGTGGCAAACCGTTGCTCGTATTATTCTAAGAAATCGCATTGCCATTCTTGTGGCAATAGGACTTGTTACCGTGGCCATGGGTTATATGACCACTTCTGTGAAGATTCGCTACGATTTTGCGGCCTTATTACCCGCCACAGATAGCACCCTCATCAATTACAAAGCGTTTAAGCAACGTTTTGGTGAAGATGGAGATGTGCTTGTAATAGGTATTGAGAACGAGCATCTTTTTAGAAAGGATGTCTATGATGCTTGGTTTGACATGGGTCAGGAAATGCTCAAGTTAGATGGTATTGAAGAAGTAGTTTCTGCTGCACGATGCTATCATTTGGTTCGGAATGACAGTCTAAAACGGTTCGACTTTAAACTGTTGAGCGAGGGCAAACCTGCCAATCAATCCGAACTAGACTTAATTAAAGCCGAAATCGTGAAACTCAAGTTTTACGACAGGCTGATGTGGGATGAGGAAACTCATATTTCCATCATGGCCATAACCATGAATGCGAAGGTTTTAGACAGCAAGAAGCGGGTTGCGCTTACCGATAGAATTATGAAAACTGGCGCGCAATACGAGAAAAAATTGGGCTCTAAACTCAAGTATTCCGGAATGCCATATATCCGAAGTATTCTGGCAAAGGTGGTTGCTGACGAAATGGTCCTTTTTATCCTGTATGCCATTTTGGTCACAGGACTAATCATGTATATTTTCTTCCGGTCGTTCAAGGTAGTAATGGTGGCTATGCTTGTGGTTGGAATTGGTGCAATATGGTCAATCGGGTTGGTGTCGCTATTCGGATTTCAACTTTCTATCCTTACTGGATTGGTGCCACCGCTTATTATTGTAATTGGTGTGGCAAACTGCATTTTTCTCTTGAATAAATACCATACCGAATACCGTTTGCATGGCAACAAAATAAAAGGCTTGCAGCGCGTTGTTCGAAAAGTGGGTCGAGCTACACTTTTAACCAATGCTACCACGGCTGCTGGCTTTGCCACGTTTACAGTGGTAGAAAGTTCGGTAATGCGCGAATTTGGGGTGGTTGCGGCTCTGTCTATTATGTTCGTTTTTGTGTTATCGCTGCTTCTGGTGCCGATTGTCTTTAGCTTTTTGAAAGAACCAAAGGCGCGCCACGTAAAGCACCTCGACCGGAACTATTCCAAAACCTTTATTTCTAAAATTGTTGAGGTTGTTCTTTCCTACAGAACCCGCGTGTATTGGTTCTTTGGTATGGTGGTAATTGTAGGAATTTACGGCATCACACTTATCACATCCAACGGAAACATTGTAGATGATTTTCCAGAAGACAGCCCCGTTTTGAGCGATCTCGCGTTTTTTGAAAAGAACTTTAATGGTGTTATGCCTTTTGAAGTTCAAATAGATGCGCTGAAACCAGATAAAGCACTTTCACCAGCCACATTAAAACGGATTGATAAACTTCAGGATGTAATCTCCGCTTACCCACAGTTTTCGCGAGCGGTGAGTATGACAGAAGTGGTCAAATCGCTTAAACAGGCATATTACGGTGGAATGCCATCAAAATACAGTCTTCCGAACGGAAGTGAGCGTGGCTTTATCCTTTCGTACGCAAACAATAATGGCGGCAAACAAAATGGAAACAACCTGCTGAATAGCTTTATAGATAGTGCCAAACAAGTAACGCGAGTCAGTTTTCAGGTAAAAGATGTGGGAACGGATGAGATGGACCGGCTACTTGCCAAAATAAGGCCAAGAATAGACAGTATTTTTAGCCCTAAGAAGTACGAAACTTTAATGACAGGAACCTCGGTAGTTTACTTGAGAGGAACGGATTATTTGGTCAAAAACCTGTTTGTTAGTTTGAGTATGGCTGTAGTGCTAATTGCGCTATTAATGGCATTTATGTTTCGGTCGTGGCGGATGGTGGTGGTGTCGCTAATCCCTAACATAATTCCACTCATCATTACAGGTGCGCTGATGGGTTTTTTGGAAATTACTATAAAGCCATCCACAATCCTCGTTTTTAGTATTGCTTTTGGTATTTCTGTGGATGATACGATTCACTTTTTAGCCAAGTATCGACAAGAACTGGAAGCAAATAATTGGAAAATTAAACGAAGTGTGATTTTGGCATTACATGAGGTTGGTTTGAGCATGGCCTACACTTCTATTGTGCTGTTTTTTGGGTTCTCTATTTTCAATATGAGCACCTTTGGTGGTACCAAAGCTTTGGGAATGCTTGTTTCAATTACGTTGTTAGTGGCAATGTTCTCCAACCTAATTCTTCTGCCGTCTCTATTGCTAACTTTGGAGCGGTCAATGACTCAGAAATATACTAAAAACGCAGATTCGAATCCAGCTAATTTTGAAGAGAACAAAGACGAGTTGGGCGTAAAAAATCATTCTTTATGAAAGGAATTATTCTAGCAGGTGGCTCTGGTACTAGATTGCATCCGTTAACCCTTGCGGTAAGCAAGCAATTGATGCCCGTGTACAACAAGCCAATGGTTTATTATCCGCTTAGCGTTCTTATGCTTGCCGGAATTCGAGAAATACTCATTATTAGTACTCCACACGACCTGCCTCATTTCGAACGTTTATTCGGAACGGGCGAGCAGATAGGTTGTAAGTTCAGTTACAAGGTTCAGGAGGTTCCGAATGGACTTGCGCAGGCATTTGTACTGGGAGAAGAGTTTATTGGTGATGACAAAGTGGCCTTAGTCCTAGGCGATAACATTTTCTATGGTCACGGTTTGGAGGAAGTGCTAAAATCGAACAACGAGCCAGAGGGTGGCGTGGTTTACGCCTATCATGTAAGCGACCCAGAGCGATATGGCGTGGTAGAATTCGATGCAGATTTTAATGCACTTACCATTGAAGAAAAGCCAACACAACCAAAATCAAATTATGCGGTTCCGGGATTGTATTTCTACGATAATTCTGTGGTGGAAGTGGCTAAAAATCTAAAACCGAGCGCCCGGGGTGAATATGAAATTACCGACATCAACAAGCACTACTTGAAAGAAGGAAAGCTGAAAGTTGGATTGTTGGGACGGGGAACGGCTTGGTTGGATACGGGAACTTTTGCATCGCTAATGCAAGCTGGGCAATATGTTCAGACTATTGAAGAACGACAAGGGCTGGCCATTGGTTGTATTGAAGAAATTGCCTATCGCCAGGCGTTCATCAATGCAGACCAATTGAAAAAGATTGCAGAACCATTAATTAAAAGCGGCTACGGAGAATACCTAAAGAAATTGCTGAAGTAAAATGAGATTTCCAGCACATATAAAAAGTAAGATACTCGTAACTGGAGGAGCAGGTTTTGTTGGCAGTGGGATGGTCGAAAAACTGATTTCTGACCCCGAAAACTATGTTGTTGTTGTTGATAGTCTGTTGACTGGTTCGCACAAAAAAGTGCCAGAGTCGGACTATGATAATATTCGTTTTATCAAATGCGATGTAAATGATTACAAAGATATTTCTAGTGTCTTTTACGGCTACTCATTTGATTATGTGTTTCATTATGCAGCGGTAGTTGGGGTAAAGCGAACATTGCAAAACCCAGTTATGGTGTTGAACGATATTACTGGCATCAGAAATCTTTTGCAACTGGGTAAAAACACAGGAGTAAAACGGGTTTTTTATTCTAGTTCGTCAGAAGTTTACGGGGAGCCGGTTGAGTTTCCGCAGAACGAAGAAACTACTCCTCTCAACTCACGATTGCCCTACGCAATTGTTAAGAATGTGGGCGAGGCGTATCTTAAGTCGTTTCATCGAGAGTTCGGATTGGAATACACCATTTTTCGCTTCTTTAACACCTACGGACCAAAGCAGAGTAAGGAATTTGTGATTTCCCGATTCCTATCAATGGCTTTACAAAATCAAGACATCACTATTTATGGCGATGGGTCGCAAACCCGCACGTTCTGCTACATTCAAGACAACATCGATGCATGTTATGCAGCCTTCAAAAACAACCTTTATGTAAACGATGTAGTGAACATTGGCGGAGGAAATGAGCTCTCCGTTATAGAATTGGCCAAAATAATTATCAAAGTAACAGGTTCAAGTTCTAGTATAATCCATCTTCCAGCTTTGGAAGAAGGAGACATGACCCGAAGATTGCCCGATACTAGCAAGATGAAAACGCTTCTTAACCGCGAGGTTACCTCACTAGAAGAAGGTTTGGAAAACGTTATTCAGCAAGGGCAGTTCATTTCGCTTATCCGCTAGATGCAGCAACTTCAAAGTCTTCAAGACCAGCTAGCCGTGGTTCTGGAAGCGCTGGAATTGCCTAGCGAACCCAAGTCGCTTTACGAACCCATTTCCTATACGCTTGCCAATGGCGGAAAGCGCATGCGTCCGCTGCTGGTATTGATGGGGTGTAAGGTGTTCAATGAAGATGTTTCGCAAGCCATTCATCCTGCGTTAGGGATTGAGGTCTTCCATAATTTCACGCTGCTGCATGATGATATTATGGACAACGCACCTATTCGTAGAGGTAAGCCCGCTGTACACACCAAGTGGGATAGCAACATTGCTATTTTGTCAGGCGATGCCATGATGATTTTGGCCTACCAAGAACTTTGCAAAACGGACGCTTCTGCGCTTCCTTTGGTATTGGATGTTTTTAATAAAACAGCCCTAGAAGTTTGTGAAGGACAGCAGTTGGATATGGATTTTGAAACAGCCGAAAATGTTTCTATTTCTGATTATTTGAATATGATACGGCTTAAAACAGCGGTGGTACTTGGGGGCGGTTTAAAGGTTGGTGCTATTATAGGCAAGGCTCAATCAGAACAGGCTGATTTGCTTTACGATTTCGGGCTAAATACAGGAATTGCCTTTCAATTGCAAGATGATATTCTTGATGTTTATGGTGAAAGCCATAAAGTGGGAAAGCAAAAAGGAGGAGATATCCTTTCTGCTAAGAAGACGTTCCTTTTGATAAAAGCAATGGAATTGGCCAATGGCGAACAGGCGGCTTCTTTAAAGGGATGGCTACAATCGGGTTCTGAAATGGAAAAGGTACAGGCGGTTACTGAAATATACGATCAAATTGGAATTAGAGAACTAGCCGAAGCACGCATGTGGGATTTTTATGATAAGGGAATTGCGAGTCTCAATCAGCTAGAAGGAAATACGGAATGGATTGAATTGCTGCGCGTGTTTTCCCGCCAACTCATGCATCGAGAATCGTAAAAAAAAGACCTTCAAGGTTTTAGCAGAGACCGCATGGAAAACCTCCCATTATCCAAAGACGATTTCTCCCGTTACGAACGAAGCGTAAACCTTCTTCAAGATGTTGTAGCACAGATAAACAAGGATTTTCGACTTAATGGCTTCGAGGTCGAATTCTCGGGACAAGGCGAAACGGCATATCAAGAGTTGTCGGGGCAATTAGCTCCCGTAATCGACTACATGCTCGAACATCAGGCCGAAAAATTCTGGAACCTCATTTACAGCATAGATCTAAACGAAAGCAAGGTGAAACAAATTCTGTTTGGAGATGATGAAATGGAAAATGCAATCGGCCAACTTACCGACCTCATCCTAAAGCGCGAATTGCAAAAAGTGGTCATCCGCCATTTTTATTCAGGTAAAGAACTGCCTTGAAAAACACCCAGTGCAACTGTTCAAAAAGACCCATTGATATTGCTGGATACAGCTGAACCTTTATCTTTCTACCTGAAAATGCTGTGCAACCACAGCCCAATCTGATTTATTTAGCGTAAGGTGGTTTGCCATTTAAACCATTGCCTAAAAAAGATATCCGACTTGATAAATCTCCATATAATATGAAGAAGTTGTTTAAAGTCCTCTGTTGAAAAACACCAATGGCTCTAAGATATTGTGAATCAATATGATATTACCATTGGTGTAAAAAAAAGGCTCTACGCTAAATACTGTGGGTAATCGAATTTAAATTTGCCACAATTAAAGTAGATCATGTTGATGAGGTTTTGAGTATTTCTAAATGCTTTTGCCCTGATTATTTACCTTTGGCGACCACCCTTGGCTTCTATCTTTAGCCTAATTCTCTGTCACCTGAGTGTTTGAGCAGTAATAATTTAATCATGTCATCGCCCACAACTTTTAATAATGCAAAGCTCGAAAACGAGTTCAACCAACAAGGGTTTGTTAGGTTTAATGTTCTTAACGGACGCGAGGTAGAGATGTTGCTCAATGAATATAATCAACTTCCTCGGCCAAAAGACTCTGGTTTTCATTGTACCATGTTTAGCCCTAATTCTAAGATTAGAGAGAGGGCAGACTTGGCATTAAAAAACTCCATCTCTCATAAGCTGAATTCCGTGTTTTGTGAACATCAAGCACTTTACGGGAATTTCATGGTTAAGGAACCTGGAGTAGAAAGCGACTGGTTTGTTCATCAAGATTGGTCTTATGTTGACGAAACTCAAAACGTGAGTGTGGCGGTTTGGATTCCTTTGGTTGATCTTACAGAAGAAAATGGAGTTATATGTGTAGTACCTGGTTCGCATAAAATTGAAAACCATGTGCGTGGGCCAGGAGTTAATGACCCTTGGCAAAACCTTCATGAGTCCATTAAACGCAAGTACCATAAAAAGATATATCTGAAAGCTGGTGAAGCTATCATTTGGCACCATAGGTTGGTTCATTTTTCTCCTGCAAATATGTCAGAAGAACCAAGGGTTGCTGGTACACTTATCTATACTCCAAAAAATGCATCTGTTGTTCACTTCTGGAAAGACCCAATTTTAAACCGGTCTTTGGTTAACTCGTATCTCGTGGATTCCAGTTTTTTCATGTCGTATGACATCATAAACGAACCATCTGGTGTTGCTCGCGGTGAACAAGCTGAAAGTGACTTTCCTACCATTAATCAAGACCAACTTTTATCAGTTTTCAAGACGAATTGAACGTCTAACTTCATCAAGTATTAACCCGAAAAAATACCGCATGTTCAGACCCGTTTTAAAAGACCCAAGCCTTCAAAGTGCATTTGATAAGGATGGCTTTGTTGTGGTAGACCTCCTATCTCAAGAAGAACTCTCCGGATTGGAAAATGTGTTGAGCGGCTTAAACGAAAAGAAAGATGATTTGACTTTCAATATAGACACCAACTATAAGCTGAGCTTTTTCAGTACTGAACCAGCTTTTAGGCAATTGGTTTTTGATAAGATTGGCACTTATTGCCAATCAATGGCAGACCGTTTTTTAGATAATTATGAGCCCCTTATCATTAACATGTTTGACAAAGAACCAGGAACTGGCGAAGTGCCAATTCACCAAAACTGGACATTTGTTGATGAAGCAAAAGCAGCTTCTGTTTCAGTTTGGATTCCGTTGATAGATGCCACACACACAAATGGCACAATGGAGGTTGTTCCAAAAAGTCATGGTGTATTATCTAAGTTCAGAAGTCCGTCCATCCCTTGGGTATTTGAAAATCTGAGACATGAAATAAGAGCCAAGTATATGCAAGCGATTGACGTGAAAGTCGGCCAAGCTGTTGTGCTAGACGATAGTATCCTTCACTATACATCTCAGAATGACAGTGACAAGGTTCGATCAGCAATTCAGTTGATAATGAAGCCTAATGATGTGCCTGCAATACACTATCATCTTCCAAAAAACGATTCCGATTTTTTGGATGTGTATGAAGTCAACTCCGAATTCTTCACACGATTCAATATGAACGAAGCACCAGATGGTGTTCCGAAAGTCGATGAGGTTCCTTTCAGTCAAGGTTACCTATCAGAACAAGATTTGCTTGAACGAATTTCTGGCAAATAACTCGATTGAATCAGTCCAAATGAGCGCATCAGATTTATCCCTAAAAACTGACCTTGTCAATAGAGACATGCTTTCTAATCAGGGGTACACTATTAATTCTCTGCTCTCACCGTTAGATCTTCTTCAATTACAATCCTTTTTTTCGCAAAACCCACATTTGAATCGTGAAACTGCATTTCACTCAACAATGGGGCAGCATGGTTCTGATTACAAGAAACTGGTTGATGAACACATAAAATCTGTTTGCCAGCCATATGTTGACGTACTTATTCCTGGATACAAAATTCTGTTCGGGAACTTCTTGATAAAAGAGCCAGGAATAGATGGTTCGGTAGGCGTACATACTGATTGGTCTTATGTTGATGAGTCCATTCATACATCATACAACCTTTGGATTCCTCTTGTAGACACCAATGAGAAAAACGGCTGCCTGCACGTTTGGCCAGAAAGCCATCATTTCGCGCCATCTGTACGAACAACCCCATACTTACCGTTTAGCAAGAAGGAAGAGCACACCGTTTATTACAACTCCAAACCAATGTGTTTGACGGCTGGCCAGGGAATAATTTATCATAGTGGCATTATTCATTATTCCAACCCAAACCGTTCTACAATAGACCGTCCTGCAATAGCCATGGTTCTGATTCCAGAAGGAGCCCAGGCAATGCACTACTACCGTCCAAACGCACAAAAAAGTTTAGTTGAAGCATATGAAGTTCCGCCTACTTTCTTCTTTAATCACAATCCTCAAGAGACTCCAAAACAATCCTCCTTGTCGGGTACGCTTGATGTTGCACCATTTCGCATTGATGAGTTTAAAATGCTTGATGTTGATTCTTCTCAAAAGAAGGTCTCGGAATACTACAACCAGTGGACTCCTGCTTATAGAGAAACGTACGGAGACGTAATACAAGCCTATAGACCTACAGATGAATCTGATCTTCTTAACTACATTCTTAACAGCAGTGGCATTGTTGAAGGACAGTCTATTGTAGATGCCGGTTGTGGTGTTTGTGGTCCGGCTGTGTTTTTTGCAAAAAACAGAAGCATACAAATTGAAGCTATAACAATATCCTCTGTGCAGAAAAAAGACGCAGAAATAAAAGTCATGACCGCGGGGCTCGAACAACGAATCAATGTTATCGAAGGCGATTTCAGAACCATGCATCTGCAGACTAAAAAAGAAAAAGACGGTGTTTTGTTCTTGGAGTCGTTAGGCCATAGTTCTAAACCGCAATTATCAATTCGAGCATCGTATAATGTTTTGAAAGAAGGTGGCTTCATTTACATAAAAGATTTCTTCACCCGCGAATCTGCAGACTGTGCTAATCAAGAACGAATTAACCGGACTATACAGAATATTAATCGCGAATATGACTATTGCGTTCTTGATTTACAGCTTACCCTCAGTTATTTGAGAAAGGCCGGATTCGTTATAGATTTTGTCAAACGGTTTGATTTCGAGAGTGACGTTGAAATAAGAAAGGCATTTGAGGATAAACACAATATTTCCGTTTTTGAAGGTGGTGAGTTTGTTCCTGCCGAATGGCTTGAAATAAGGGCAATAAAACATTTCACAGGAGATGATAGATAAAGTAGCATTTGAAAAACCAGTATTTCAAGATTCTTTGTTAAACGCAAAGTTCAAATCTGACGGTTTTGTAATTATCAAAAACTTTTTATCAGAAAAAGAGGCTCTACACCTCTCCAAGTACTATGATGACAATCCAGCAGAGAAATGCTCTGGTTTTCACACCACATTAAATGATAGTAGGCCCCTTTACAGAGAAAGGGTTACCAACGCGGTAAATCAAGTGTTTTATCCTAAAGCAAAAGCTTTATTAAAGGCCTATGAGCCCATATTTGCCTGTTTCACGGTAAAGGAACCGGATACAAATAGCGGTTTTGATTTACACCTCGATTGGAGCATGGTCGATGAACGTAAATTCTCATCCGTTACGATTTGGACACCACTTCTTGACATCACAGACGAAAACGGATACCTGTGGGTTTTAAAGGGAAGCCACAATTTTGATTACACCATTCGTGGGGGTCCAGGACTGTACCTGTGGAGTAAGAAAAAACCCAATCAAAACACAAATTCTTACAGTCTTAAAAAAATCAAACTAAAACGAGGTGAGGCTCTGATTTATGACCACCGAGTATTCCACGGGTCTCCACCCAATTTGTCAGATAAAATTAGAATTGCCATAAACTTCACGGCAGTTCCAGAAGAGGCCAAATGCTTGCATTACCAGTTCAGAGACAGGGGATTTGTTGACGTATTTGAATCTCCAATAGACTTTTATCACTCTCATGTTCTAAATACGGAGCCGACCGGACTTAAATTGATTGAAAATGTCGAAATAGGAGGTGTGTTCCTAGACCAATGCGATGTGGATTCTCTTTCCGACATGAACTATCATAGCATTTAGCATGAGTTCTGTATTCTTAACTCATGTTACGCAAGAATAACGATAGATTCGCAGATGGATGTTGAAAACTTATCTTCAATTTATGAGGAAGTTCTGATGACCATCACTTCACGGGTAACATGCACAGGAGTATCAACTCAATGAGGCTGGAGGGGCGTAGTCGGGTGGTATATTTTGAACAGTTGGATTTTCCGGTCATCATCACATGCCGAGTCTTCAAAAACGGAGATGATACCGCTGCGCTCTATCTGGTCTCTAATAATCTGAACTTGAACAGCAACCAACTATCTACAATCTATCAAAAACGGTGGAAAGTAGAGGAATATCACAAATCCATAAAATCCAATACCTGCTTTGCCAAAGCACCCACCCGTATAGTTACCACTCAGAAAGAACACTTCATAGCATCCATTGCGGCATATAACAGGTTCGAGTTATTGAAAATGAGAAAGGATAAGAATCACTTTGCGCTGAAACGATATATCAATGTGATGGCCCTGAGACAGGCATCACTAAAGGTTCGCAGGTTATTAACACCCGACATCAGAAAAGCAGCTTAGGCTGCGTAACATGAGTTAATAACCCTTTGCAGATGACTTATTCTCTCGCCTGAGCTTTTACCGATATTGCCAACATGAAATCAGCTCGCATTGTTGCACTCATCGCTTTTGCATTTGGCTTTGCATTCAACGAATGGGCGTTCCGATTTATTTTTCCGCTACAGCCCATCGACAGTTTTATGCGGCTGATGACGCTTATTTTGGATGGTTTTATTGCTGTGTTTGTCTTTACTTTTTTGTGGCGAAACACTGCCGCTACTGTGCGTGTCAAGCAATTGTTGGCTGACCATTCGCGCAGCGTGGCCATTTTTCTTGGATTGTTTTTAGCGTATTGTACGTTTTTAGCGGTAGAGTTCAGTTGCCGTTACTATTTCAAGCACTATTACAAAGCACCTTATTCCGCACAAACGTATTGGGAACCAAGCGCTGTGGAGCGTGATTCAACCATGGGCTCAATCCTGCTTCGCGATACGGTTATAAGCCATGCTTATGTGGTAAATGATTCACTCATTTACAAGCAATACTATCGTATAGATGAGCAAGGCAGGCGCATAACGCCAAAGACAAAGCCAGACTCCACGTATCATCAATTTGCTATGATAACGGGATGTTCTTTTGCCTTTGGATATGGGCTCAATGCGCACCAAACCCTAGGGTACTTTGTAGATAGCTTAGTGGGAAAGCGAGGGTACAACTACGCAGTTTCTGGGTACGGTACACAGCAAACGTTGGAACTGCTCCGAACGCGGAATTTACATTCCGAAATTGCAGAGCAAAATGGAGTACTCATTCATCTTTTTATTGACGATCACATTAAGCGATTAATTGGGTCGCGTAGGTTGATAAAACTTTGGGCAAGGTATTATCCATTTTACTATTTGGATGGTGATGATTTGAAACGAGATGGCAGCTTTTGGTCGGGCCGACATTGGCAAACGCGGCTCTATCGAGCCATTAGCGAAAGTGCATTTATTGGCCTGTTTGATATAGATGTTCCATGGCATGTAACCGATGGTCATCTAAAACTTTTTGGGGCAGTTATTCGCGAAGCAAAAAGTGAATTTCTCAAACAATATCCCGAAGGAAGATTTGTGGTTTTAATAGGCCCTAATTCGGAACTGGCATCACGAATTGTAGAGGTTTTAGAAGAAAATGACATTCAGTTCTTAGACTGTTCCAATCTTCTTGACAAGGAGAAAAGTCAATACAAAATTCATTGGACTGAAGGACATCCGAGTGCGAAATATCACTTAGAAATAGCCGATACTTTGAACGTGTTTTTGAACAATAATCAACATTGATTATTCTGATATTGTGCAAATGCAACGGCTAACAGAATATGTGAAGAAAGATTGGAACCGGTTTATCCGTTTCTCTGTAGTTGGTGCGGTTTGGACGGCTTTCAACGTTGGTTCAGATATCTTGCTGGTTGATTACTGGGATTTGCCAGGCTGGCTGGGAACACTTATTGGCTTATCCATTCTTTATGTGGGGCGGTATTTCAGTTACCTCGCACTAAAAGTTATGCAGCCTCAGTTTATGAAATACCTCTATTCCACGGCTATTTTTACGCTGATAATTTGGGGTTTGAAAATCATTGCGTTGGACGTAATGGATTATTCTGCAATGGTTGCATCTCCCATCATCACAGCTGCGGCATTTGTTGCTAAATACTTCTTTTACAAGAGCATTGGCTTGCTGAAAAGCGAGCCCTCGGATGCTAATCAGGAAAGCACTTCTTCCAACACTTTATGAGAGCGAAGTTCCTTCATTCCATCTAGGTGGAGACGGAAATAATCGATAAGCTTTTGAAGCAAGGCTCTGCGTATGCCACCGCCTACTTGGAGTAAATGGTATTGAGCCAGCGGAAGGGCGATGAGCTCGGCTAACTTTGTGGTTACCAACCCTTGGGTGTAATGTGCATGAATAGGAACGGAGTTTACAAACTCGCCTTCGTACAAGTCAAAGTAGGCTTCTTCTTTAAACACGTGTGGATAAAAACCTAAGTATGCCGAAAACTCAAGCATGAACTTGAGGTGAAAATTGCTGCAGTTTTCTGTGCTTGTGTCAAGCATGAGAATGGCTTGTTTTAGGAATTGAAAGAGGCGTTTATTTTGCTCTTCTTCATGAATAGATCGCGCTATAATTTCTGCCAAGAATAACGCAATGCATGTTTTAATCGTATCAAACGGAATGGTGGAGAGGCTGATACTTCGTTCTAAGGAACGAGGAGAGTGAATGCCTTTTCGGTGGTCGTCTTTATATGTTAGTTCAACTAAGCTTAACGGTTGAAGAAGGGCAAGTTTGGTTAGGGCTTTTTTGCCGCTTCCTGTTCGTACCATAAACGAACCTAGTCCAGATTGCTCTGCATATATTTTGGCAATGACCGAGCTGTCGGAGTAGCGTATCGTACTCAGAACAATTCCATCGGTGGTAATCATTGCTTAGTTAATCAGAAGAATCTTGGTAACAAAGGCTTCCTTGCCGTCTTCGTTGGATGCAAAAACGAGGTAAACACCACTTTTAACGCGCTCACCAGTTAGTTTATTACCATCCCAAATAGCTTGCCCACCGTTTGCCGTTGTGGCAAACACCACGTTTCCGGCAGCGTCAGAAATTTTCACATCAGCATTATTCACCAATCCTTTAATAGCAATTGGTCCTTCGTAATCTGGCTCCACTGGGTTGGGGTAAGCATACACGTCTTTGCTCACAAATTCTGGAACGCCCCAAGTTGCATCTCCTTTAAAGGAAATGATGCCCTTATCGGTGCCAATAAATACTTCGCCACTCAGTTGGTCAACCCCAAGAGATGTAATTTGATTACTAAAAAGAGGGCTGTTTTTACTTGTGAAATGATAAATCTGTTCTGTTCCATCGTCAGACATAAGAAAAACACCCGCGCCTCCAGTACCTATCCATTTGCGGTTTGCGCCATCAATTACGATGTCGGTTACGGCTTCGCTTTCGAGTAGATATTGCACATATCCATCCTGTTCAACTAAGATTTGCTGAGAATCGAAATTCTCCCCGTCCAAAACACTTTCTGGTGCGTAGAATACAGAAATTCCGCTGTTGGTCCCCACCCATATTTCACCATCCAAATCGGCAACAATGGCGAAGATGTCATTACTGGTCAGGTTTCCTTTTCCAATTCCTTGGGTAAGTTTCATGGAGCGGTCGTCAGCAGGGTTGGCAAGCGTACCATTATCATTGTAAACAACCAGGCCTGATCCTCTCGGCCCAACAATCCATTTTTGGCCGCTATTGTCAATAGCAATATCGCCAAGCAGAATAGGGCCTACCGCTTCAATGTCATAGTTATACCAATTGCCGTTTACATCTTTGGCGTACAACATTTTTTCTACCCCCGAACGAGAAACCCAAAGCGTTCCGGTATTACGGTCAATGGCAAGCCCACAAACTTGAATACTTGCAGAGCCATCATTATTATTCCATATGGTTGCGGTGGTGTCATATAATTCCACTAGTTCATTGTCATAATATTCTACTAGTCCCTTTCCCCAAGAAGCAGCATAGACGCGCTTGCTATTAAACGGATCCACCAACACCCTAATATAATCCCTAACTTCAGTAGTTTCAGGAAAGGAATAAGGTGAAATGCGACCCCATTGATTGTCGAGAAAAGTATAAAGCCCCAAGCTATTGAAGGCGCTACCCCAAGTGGCTGTAAGGCTTCCTGCAGATACGTAGCACCGACCGTCCCAAATGCTTATATCTGTATTGGAAAGGGCTGCGGGTCCGTTAACCGAAATGTTTTCGAATAGTAAAGAACTTGAATATCTCACAAGCCCTGATTGCTTATCTGCAATCCACATCGTTCCTTCCGTGTCAACAAAAGCATGGCTTGGTTTTGCAAATGCGTTTCCATAGTTGAAAGCCAGCCTAATACGTTGGTTGTTTCCGTCATATTCGGCCACACTCCCTCCTCGAGAGACAAGCAGGAGATTATTTCCACTCTCTAAAGTAACCACCGTCTCGCTCGGATCCTCCTCAAAAAGAGTCCATTGGTCGTTTTGTCTGTAATAGATGGTGTCAATATCGTTGTCAACCTCAAGATTTACGTAGAGTCGATTGTTAAACCAGGTTCCTGCATTGTATTTGCCGCTAGAGAGAGGGAGATCATTAAAGCGGGTCCAGTTCTCAAAGTTGGCAAGGTTAGGCCCAGTTAGTGACGCCCAATAAACACCACTCTCCGTAGTAGCAAACAGTTTGGTGTCAGAAGATGCAATGTCAAATATATTAAGGACGGAACCTTCTGGCCCGATGTAATAGGTGTCTTTCACCTCATGCTTTATAAGGTCAACAACCACAATAGCAAATCCGCAGGCTAAATAAGCGTAGTCGCCAATTATATGTACGTTATTTATCGTCTTGTTTCCAAGAATCGGTTTGTCCTTAATGTCGGGAATATTGATAATGCTTCCGTCCTGTATCAGATCTATATTCGTATTGCGATAGCCTATAAATAAGGTGTTATTATCATTGCTCCAAGCAATGGCAGAATAGCCGATATCGGACATTCCAGTGACTTTGGATAATCGGAGCACATCGCCATCGTTTTTGTCGTATCTAAAAAGCCCAGATTCTGATGCGGCAAAGATTACATCACCGGCATCTGCCACCATTACTCCATTGTTGTATGGTAGATGATCGCGCCATTGGCCAATAGCTATTTGTGCAAAAAGCGGAACATTAATAAACGCAATGAGTGTGAGGATGAGGAAATGTCTAAACATGTAGCGAATTGCCGTGGTATGCATGAAGGAACAAGTATAATGGTTGCAATGCAAAATAACGGTTGTCTGCCCGATATATTGTATTGCGTTTAAACTGAAAATGGCAGCATTGCCTTTGCGCTACATTTGTGAGACAACATTAACGGAGTACAATTGAGATCGTTCGGGGTTTTCCTCTTTCTTCTTGCCGTCTGCATTTGCGGTTACTGGGATATTGCCACGTTTCAGGATTCCTTGAAGTGGGACATGCTCGACTGCTACTATCCATGGAAGTTCTTTGTGGGCGAGAGCATCAAACATCAGGTATTTCCGTTATGGAATCCATACCAGCATTTGGGATATCCAATCTATGCCGATATGCGTTCCGTCTTTTATCCAGAATCTTTCGTGGTTGGCCTTTTGGGCGGCTATAACCTAATGGCTCTACACTTTTTATTCATGCTCCATATTACCCTTGGTGGTTTTGGAATGTATAAACTCAGCGCAGCGTTTACGACTAACGGTTGGGTTAGAATTACCGCTGCAACTTCGTACGTTTTATGTGGCTTTTTTGTGGGGCACGGACAAGAAATGTTTGGTATCATTGCCGCCACTTGGATTCCGTGGATAGTGCACTATTTCCTTCGCTTTCAGCAGTCGCTTTCATGGGCTGATTTGTGGAAATTGGCACTTTTTCTATTTCTGCAACTAACTGGCGGATATCAGGCTTTGAGTTTGATGCTCTTCTATCTGCTTCTGTTTCTCTTTCTGGCCAACATTGTTTCTAGGTTTCGGGTAGAAGGAGGAATTGATTTACGGAGGAGACTAAAGATGCATAGCGCGCTTGCCATTGTGGTGGTTTGTTCCCTTACGGTGTTACTCCTCACGTATTTTCAGGTTGCTCCAAATGCAGAACGGTTGTCGGGTGTTTCGTTGCACCACGCCAATCTTAACAGCATTAATTGGCGCGCACTCACATCGTTTATTACACCCTTTGGCGTAACAGCTTCTGGAGAAGAGCTAAACATAGATGTTTCTATGGCAAACCTGTATGTTGGTTTACTCTGGCTACCGCTTTATTTCTTAGGAATTTTTCGTAGAAAGACCGCTTTTCTGAAAGTGATTTTCTGGTTTGGTCTGGTGGCTTTTCTGGCGAGTATGGGGCCGCTAACACCTGTTCGCGCATTGCTTTATCACTTTGTTCCAGGCATGGACATGTTCCGCATGTCTAGCTTCTTTTCCTACTTCACGCAATTATCCATTATACTAATTGGAGCGAACGAATTGACGCATCTTTTCGATGCTTCCGAGCGGAATATCAAGCAGTTTAATAGAGCGCTTGCCGCACTCATCTTGCTGATAATTGGTGTCGGGTTTTATCATTATACCCTTTGGCCAACTGCGGGGCTAGAAGCGTTGAGAGCAATCCCAGAATTATTCTCGTTGGAGCATGATTTTAGTTTCTCGCAAAGGATTGTTATTCATTCGGGAATACAACTGATAATGCTGAGTCTCCTCTTGCTTGGTGTTGCTTTTTTTGCACGGAAGAAAACACGCGCAACGTTCACTCTTCTTTTTATAATTCTTGAAATGACACTTGCTGCGCACCTCAATTTTTCTACAACTGTTGGTGGAGGTTTTAACCCTAATGTGCTTCAGGCTCAATTTGATGCACAGCCAAAAGGATTCCCAATTCCATCGTTAAACAAGCCAGTACGGTTTCATACCGAAAAGAAGAAGGCACTCGCACCGCTATGGCACAACACCAACATCTATACAAAGACCATTTCTTCGGATGGCTTCAATAGCTTTAGAATAGACAGATTTGAGGACTACCGAATTGGTAACCCATCAGCTTTTGAAGAAAACCTAAATCAGCCTTTCCTGTTTCTTCTTCCGCAGCGAAACGCGGATGGAATTACGATTACTGATTTTCAGCCTA
>Ga0316209_1001142_pt1 | contig 31159 bp, 22 predicted proteins | sample 6monopyrite_MG_FD_204945 | JGI IMG/M metagenome (GOLD analysis project Ga0316209, IMG submission 204945) | Microbial mat bacterial communities from mineral coupon in-situ incubated in ocean water Damariscotta River, Maine, United States -... | ecosystem: Environmental > Aquatic > Marine >...
CCCCGCCCTAAAGGGTGGGGCAATTGATTTAGGATTGGGCTGATTTCAGTTGTACAAATTTTCGGGATGCGGTCTATCATGATCTTCGTTTTTCGACAACCTCCACACCAAATCATATAGACCCCTTTTTTTTATTATATCGGGTATAATCAGCTCCGTTTTAAGTTTTGAAATTTGCTGTTTTCTGAGGGGAAAGGATTAGGCCATTTCAAAAATATCTTCCTGGAGTATTTTTAATCGAAACCAAAATTCAAATGCAGGATTAATTAGCTCATAGTTTTTTTGTTTTTTTTCAATAAAATCTTCTTTCCTCAATGCTCCCAATGCTTTCACTACATTGGCAGATGTACCTAATTGGTAGGTTTGGAGGATGTTTTGTGACGTGAGTTGCTGCTCGCCATTCAAAATAGCCTTGATCACCTTCACCTGAGTATTATTAAGCTTGTCATATAAATCAAGAAAATGAACAGATGTTGCTTCCATGAGTTTTTTCAATCCTTTTTTGAGCTGTTTTGGCTGAATTTTTCCAGTAGATGATGTCCACAACAGATGAGAAAAAAACTGAACATATTCAGGATGATTTCGCATCATTTTCACAATTCTGAACGCCAAATCTTCCTGAATCGGCTTTTTTGTTTGATTAAATTTCTTCGTGATAAAAGGGACTAAATATTTTTCTTGTATTTTCTGAAGCTTCACAACTTGCCCGAAATTATAAAAAGCTGAAGTATCACGGGTGAATATTTGCTCCATCATATGGCGTTTGCTTCCAAATAGGCAATAGGAGACATTTGTATGATGTTGCCAAATTGCCCTCATCTGAAGTTGCAAGCCTTGAGGGTCTTCGAATTTCTCAATGTTTTGGAATTCATCAATGGCAATAATCTGATGTCTGCCAGATGTTTTGGCTATTAAATTTGGAAGTTCTAATATTTCTTCGGTCGTCCTTTTCTTCTCTTGCCAGTTGAACGACAGGGTGGCGATTTCACCGAAATCTCCAGAGCTCATCGAGAAGGTGGGAATAATATTTTTAAGAATACGGCTCATTTTTTTCCAAAAAGCTCTATTACTGTTGGCATTCAAAACCTGTTGGGCAAATGCCTCTAAAAACAAGGCTTCAGAGCGGGAAGCTGTCAAATCAAGCATGATGGTTTGATGCTTGTTGTCCTGTAATTCATTTAAAATTCCCTTTATCAATGAAGATTTTCCATAACGGCGAGGGGAGATTAGTATAATGTGATTGCCACTTAACAAGGCGCTTTTCACTACGCTTTTTTCCGTCTGCCTATTGGTGAAATCTTCGCCAGTCACTACCTGACCAAATAAGAATGGGGATTCCATTTTTCAAATTTAGTTCCAAATCGGTAACTTACCAAATGGTAACTTACTAAAAGGTAAGTTGGCTATTAAGTAGTGCGAAGACCCGCCTTTTTTCATTCCGTCTCAAACATAAATCCCCGGCCAGCTGCTTCGTCATAGAAGCTGATCTGCTTGCCTACCAGAAACATCGTTTCTTTCTTTTGAATGAGTACTTGAATGTCATCGACGAAATATTCTACATCGTCAGTTTTTTTGCGGTCAAAGCCTAATTTGAAGGCCACACCGCATCCAGCTCCCTTTACTGCGAGTCGTAGGCCATAGCCAGTGGGAATCCCTTTAGTTTTTAGGATTTTTTTGATCTCTATGATCGCTTCGGGTGTTATGGAAACGGGGTTGGTCATCAGATGCAAAGAAACAAGCTCGGCTTGAGAAAAGTACGAAACGAATATCCTATTTTTGAAATGTAATTGTTATCCTGATTTGAGCGAAGAGATTTGCTTTTTGAAATGGATCAGCAATATCTAGTGTGATTCACTAGTTAACCAATCAACCAATTCACTAGTAACCAATCGAATGGAAGTTTTTTACGATATTTTAAAAATCACAATCCCAGCAGCTATCGTAGGCTATTTGGCCTACCTACTTGTACGCTCATTTCTACAAAGCAAATTAGACGAAGTGTCATTTGTCATGAGGCAAAAGAACCAAGAAACCGTACTGCCGATTCGCCTACAGGCATATGAGCGCATATGTTTGCTGTTAGAACGAATTAACCCGTCGAATTTGGTTCAACGGCTAAATAATGGAGAATATACCGCTGAGGAATTTCAACACATCCTGATTCATGAAATCAGGGAGGAATTCAATCACAACCTTTCACAACAAATTTATATGTCCTCAGAGGCATGGACGTATGTGACCACTTCTGTAGAGCAGGTAATTTCAGAAGTCAATGCAGCATCAAATGGATTGAATGACAAGTCAACGAGCATAGATCTAGCCAAAGCCGTTTTGGAGCAGGAGAGTCAGAAGGAGGTGCATATCTTGACCGAATCGCTGGATTTTGTCAAAAAAGAAATTCAGGCACTATTCTGATGGGAGAACGCCGAGTATATCACCGAATATTGGATAGAGCCAGGGGCATAGTCAAAGACAATGACCGATTACGGGGATTGCTTGTTGGTGTGGGTGAAAAATTAGCTAAAGTCGGCGATGGGTCCGATGAGAGTCGTGGCTTTGTGGGCCAATTGAAACTACTCGTCCGAATGGTGCGTGCGCACATAAGTGGTGCGTATCGTGCATTTGCGCCAATGACCCTCGTCATGTTTGCTTTTGCTCTGATCTATTTTATCACACCAATAGATTTGATTCCGGACTTTGTGCCTGCACTGGGTTTTACGGACGACATTGCTGTGGCGTTGATGATCATGCGTCGATTTTCTGGCGACATTGATGAGTACAAACAATGGGAGGAACTCTCTCAATAGAGAATGTTGGCTGACGTCATTTTTTTTGGACTTTTCAATTCATACCTCGGGAGTTTGCTCTAGGAATATTGATTTAGTAAATTACTCGACTTACCAAATAAATTATGGATAAAACAGCTTTGGTCATAGGTGCTACGGGCTTGGTCGGAAAAGCACTGATCCGACTACTTCTGACTAAGGATTATTACAAAAAAATAATCGTTTTGTCTCGTAGGGAATTGACAATCAAGGACAATCGAATCGAAATGATCATTTTAGATGACTTTGAAAAGATGGAGGAAGTTGCTGATAAATTGAATGCAAACGATGTGTATTGCGCCTTGGGGACTACTCTCAAACAAGCCGGCTCAAAAGAACGATTTTTGAAAATTGACGTAGAATACCCCGTTAGGCTCGCAAAAATCACGAAAGAGCAGCCGCTATTTGAACAATTTTTGATGGTTACAGCGCATGGTGCAAATTCTGATTCTCCGTTATTTTACAATCAGATAAAGGGCGAGGTTGAAGATGAGTTGACCGAGTTGAAATTGGATGCACTTAAAATATTCCAGCCATCTCTACTGCTGGGATATCGAGACGAATTCAGATTCAAGGAAGAAGTAGCTAAATTTTTCAGTGCTGTTCTTTCTTTTTTCATGGTGGGTACCAAGGCTCGGCTTTGGACCATCCGAGGGACAGAAGTTGCAGCAGCCATGTATGCAGTTGCCATCCGCAGGGATCCCGGCCTCAAGAAGTACAGAGTACGAAAAATGATTCAAATGTCACTTTAGTGATCGCGGTAATACAGCGAGTTTCGGAAGCATCCGTTTCTATTCAAGATCATCTTAAATCCACTATTCAGAACGGACTGCTCATTTTGTTGGGCATTGAAGAGGCGGACAATCAAGAAGATATTGATTGGTTGACACGAAAAATCACCAACCTAAGAATCTTCAACGATGCGCAGGGGGTAATGAATAGAAGTCTATTGGATGCCAATGGGCAAGCTTTGGTCGTTAGTCAGTTCACTTTGCAAGCCAGTACCAAAAAAGGTAATCGACCGTCTTACATCAAGGCCGCTCGACCAGATGTTTCGATCCCGCTGTACGAACAATTTGTAAAGACGCTTTCCATATGTCTTGGAAAAGAAGTCCAGACGGGAGCGTTTGGTGCTGAAATGAAAGTGAGCCTGATCAATGATGGGCCGGTAACCATTATCATTGACACAAAAAACAAGACCTAGGTTTTGGTTTGATTTGTTTTAGACCTCACCGACTAGTCAACTAATCCGCTAATCTTTCAATCTTCTAATCTTCTAATCAATATCTTTGCGGACTTCTTAAAACCACGAATGGAAAATATCCGGAATTTCTGCATAATTGCCCACATCGATCATGGGAAGAGTACACTCGCCGATCGCTTATTGGAAGCTACTCAGACGGTCTCGGGTAGAGATATGCAAGCGCAATTATTGGATAACATGGACTTAGAAAGGGAGCGGGGTATCACCATCAAAAGCCACGCTATCCAAATGGAGTATCAACGTGAAAATAAACCGTACGTACTCAACCTGATCGATACCCCAGGCCATGTCGATTTTTCCTATGAAGTTTCTCGCTCCATTGCAGCATGTGAGGGCGCGCTGTTAATTGTGGACGCATCACAAGGGATAGAAGCACAGACCATATCCAATTTGTATTTGGCGATTGAGCATGATTTGGAAGTGATTCCTGTGCTCAATAAAATTGATCTCCCAGGCGCAATGCCAGACGAAGTGTCGGATCAGATTATTGATTTGATTGGATGCAAGAAGGAGGACATTCTGCACGCCAGTGCGAAAGAAGGGATGGGAATTGAGGAAATTTTAGAAGCAATAGTTGATCGAATACCTGCTCCTTTGGGCGATCCCAAAGAACCACTTCAGGCGATGATTTTTGATTCGGTTTTCAATTCTTATCGCGGAATTGAAGTTTACTTCAGAATTTTCAACGGCTCCTTGACTCAAGGAGATAAAGTTAAATTTGTAAATACCGGAAAGAATTATACGGCAGATGAAATCGGCGTACTAAAATTAGCGCATGATTCGCGTAAAACTATTTCCGCTGGTAATGTTGGCTATTTGATTTCAGGAATCAAAGTAGCAAAAGAAGTGAAAGTTGGGGATACTATCACGCATTTGGAACGTCCGACTCAGCTTCAGATAAAAGGATTTGAAGATGTAAAACCCATGGTTTTTGCAGGAATTTATCCAGTTGAAACCAGTGAATTTGAAGAGCTAAGATCAGCCATGGAAAAACTGCAGTTAAATGATGCAGCATTGATCTGGGAGCCTGAAACTTCAGCCGCTCTGGGATTCGGATTCAGGTGCGGATTTTTGGGCATGTTGCACATGGAAATTGTGCAAGAAAGACTGGAGCGGGAGTTTGGTATGACCGTCATTACAACCGTGCCTTCTGTACGGTTTCATGCCATCCTAACTAATGGAACTGAGATTGACGTAAGTGCACCATCCGAACTGCCGGATCCATCTGAATTGGATCATGTAGAGGAGCCGTTTATCCGAGCACAAATCATCACGAAATCTGATTATATTGGGCCAGTAATCGGCCTTTGTATGGATAAAAGGGGCGAAATTAAGAATCAAGTGTACCTGACATCTGATCGGGTTGAACTTACATTTGAGATTCCATTGGCGGAAATTGTTTTTGATTTTTTCGACAAATTGAAGACCATTTCTCGTGGGTACGCTTCCTTGGACTATGAACTCATTGAATACAGAAAATCCCATCTGGTTAAACTGGATATAATGCTTAATGGTGACCCTGTAGATGCATTGTCTGCCATAGTACACCGAGATAAAGCCTATGATTGGGGGAAAAGACTGTGTGAAAAGCTGCGTGGATTGATTCCAAGGCAGATGTTTGAGATCGCAATTCAGGCAGCTATTGGTATGAAGATTATCTCTAGGGAAACAGTCAAGGCGTTGAGAAAAAATGTGCTGGCCAAATGCTATGGAGGAGACATCAGCAGGAAGCGAAAACTTTTGGAAAAGCAGAAGAAAGGTAAGAAACGTATGCGCCAAGTGGGGAATGTGGAAATCCCACAAGAGGCCTTTATGGCGGTGCTTAAATTAGATGATTAAATCGAATAATTATGTCTAAAATAATTGACGGAAAAAAGGTCGCAAGTGATATAAAAAATGAGATCTCAGAACGAGTAAAAACCCGTACTGAAAACGGTCAACGTCCGCCGCACTTAGCCATAATTATTGTGGGCGATGATGGGGCAAGCCATACCTATGTAAAAGGGAAGATCAATGCGTGCAAAGCGGTTGGATTTGACTACACACTCATGCAGTTTGCCAGAAGTATGACCGAAAAAAAATTGGTGAGCCATATTGAGGGGTTGAATGAGGATGAGGACATTGATGGGTTCATTGTTCAGTTACCCTTACCAGAACATATTTCTGTTCAGAAGGTGATTGAGAGTGTTGCTCCGGAAAAAGATGTGGACGGATTCACGAATCAGAATTTCGGAAGTATTGTTTCTGATCACGAATTGCTATTGCCCGCCACACCTTTCGGAATCATGGAGCTTATTCGTAGATATGACATTGAGACGGAGGGGAAACATTGTGTGGTGGTCGGAGCAAGCCGCTTGGTTGGTGCACCGCTCAGCTTGATGATGCTGGAGGATGCCAGAGCAACCGTGACAGTTTGCCACAAATACACAACTGATCTTGGCAAGCACACCAAAGAGGCAGATATTTTGGTCGTGGCTGTAGGAAAACCCGGACTGATCACAAAAGAAATGGTGAAAGAAGGGGCTGTTGTAATAGATGTTGGGACATCCCGAATAGTTGACGAATCAAAGAAAACTGGTTTCCGATTGGCGGGGGATGTTGATTTTGAGGAGGTGAGCAAGATGACGAGTGCCATTACCCCGGTTCCTGGCGGTGTTGGCCCAATGACCATTGCTTCGCTGTTGCTCAATACCATGAGTGCTTATGAGTCGGCGCATGAATAAAGGCGAACTTTCGGTAATGGAGGCCTTTTATTCTCTTCAGGGTGAAGGGGCACACACGGGCACACCAGCTTATTTTATTCGTTTGGGAGGTTGTGATGTGGGTTGCCATTGGTGTGATGTCAAAGAATCATGGGAAGCAAGTGATCATCCAAAGCAGGCGATTGAGTCATTAGCGACTGATTGTCAGTCAAGTAAGACCAATATCTGCGTAATCACGGGCGGAGAGCCACTGATGTATAATTTGGCGGATTTAACTACAGAATTGAAGAATCACGTGATCAAAAGACATCTTGAAACGTCTGGTGTTTACCCGCTGACAGGAGAATGGGATTGGATTTGTTTTTCACCCAAAAAATTTAAATTACCTCTTGAGGAGTTTTATAAAAAGAGCCAAGAACTTAAAGTCATTGTCTTCAATAAGAATGATTTGGACTGGGCCGAGAGCCATGCCGTCAAAATGAATAGCACCGCACAACTATTTTTGCAACCTGAGTGGTCTAAAGAAAAAGAAATGACGCCACTTATCGTTGAGTATGTAAAGAACAATCCAAAGTGGCGCATATCTTTACAAACACACAAATACCTCGATATTCCTTGATTAGAGTAATTTTTTGTTCACTTTTTTTTGCTGTTTCAACCGTCAGTATTGGTCAGACCTCTGCCGATAAGAAGGCCGTGAAATTGTTGGCGAAAGCCGATGAGGCAGTAAAGGAGAGAAATTTTGAAGAGGGCATTGAGCATTTACGAAATGCAATTGGACGAGACTCAGCCTATGCAAAAGCGTATGTGAAATTATTTGAGCTCTACAATGTGATGCGTCAAACGTCCAAAATCCATGATTATCAGCTTTTGTATGTGAAACATGTTCCTGACAAGTGGCTGAAACCTCAAATCTGGGCCAGCTTGGCACATCATGAAATGGCCAAAGGTGAGTACCGTCTGGCACGAGATTTTCTAGCTAAAGCAAAAAAGAAAGATAGTATCCTTTTCAATAGTATAGCGTTTGCTCTAGCACAAATAAAACAACCGGACACGTTGATTATCAATGAATTACCGCCTCAGGTAAATAAATTCAGACATCAATACCTTCCAGTACTTACCGTGGACAGTCGCACACTTATTTACACAGCAATAGCCGAAGAGGGTGGTGACGAAGACATTGTTCAAAGCAGTTTTGACGGCAAAACATGGTCAGATGCGAAATCTATCTCCGAAAATATTAATTCACGATACAATGAAGGCGCCTGTTCGATCTCCGCTGATGGTCGCACGCTAATCTTCACCTCCTGCGAAGGCCGAAGGAGTTTTGGGAATTGTGACCTGTATATTTCACGGAAAATTGGTGATGAATGGTCCCGCCCGCAAAATTTGGGCAAAGAGGTGAATTCAAGCTCCTGGGATTCTCAGCCAACTTTATCCGCGGATGGCAAAACGTTGTATTTTGTTTCTACCCGATCTGGAGGTGTTGGTGGCAGAGATATCTGGGTAACTAACTATGGAGACGCTAGTTGGTCGAAACCCAAAAACCTTGGGAGCAGAATAAACACGAAAAGAGATGAAACCACACCCTTTATTCACCCCAACAATACAACCTTGTTTTTTTCTTCCAATGGCCATGTAGGAATGGGCGGGTTCGATTTGTTGAAATCAGAACGTGATTCTTCAGGGTTTGTCCATATTGAGAACTTGGGGTTTCCAATAAACACATATCAAGATGAAGTGAGCTTATTCATCACGTCAGATGGCGGGAGAGCTTTTTTTGCTAAAGAAGAGCGAGCTGAGAGAGAGGTGACTTCCAGCGAATTGGTCACCTATGCAATGGTCGATAAAATCATTTCTGGCGTCAGCTATGTTACAGGGAAAATCAGCAATGCAAAGACATTGGAACCATTAAGAGCTGATTTGGAATTGATAGACTTATCCAGCCGCTCCACGTTTTTTCAAACTGAAAGTGATTCAGTCTCTGGAGAGTATTTTCTGGTGTTACCTTCAGGTAAAAATTTTGGCGCCTTTATAGAAAAGGCTGGCTATTTATTCGAGGATATTTCCTTCACGACTTCTGCACAAACACCGAGTGACACCATTGATGTATTTTTGGATCCTGTCGAAGTGGGAGCAAAGCTGGTTTTGGAGAATGTTTATTTTGATTTTGATTCTGATGAATTGGACCGAAGGTCTTTCGAAGAGTTGGAGAAAATCGTGAAATTACTGAAGGATTATCCTTTAGTTCGAATCGAGATTTCAGGCCATACGGACAATGTAGGATCTAAAAAATATAACCAAGACTTATCTGAAAGAAGAGCGAAGCGAATACACACATTTTTGATCCAAAAAGGGATTGCCTCTAGTGCCATTCAATTCCAAGGGTATGCCGACACGAGACCTGCCTTCGCAAACGACACAAATCAAGGAAGAGCCCGAAACCGACGTATTGAGATTGAAATAGTTGCGAAGTAGACTAATTTATTTCAATTTATGCGAAACGGATTCGGCCAAATAATCATCTATTCTCTTGAAATATTCGAGTGAATGTTTCGAGAACGAACGTATTCTTCCTTTTTCGCAATGATTTCCTTTCGGGGACTTCAATTTTGTACTATTCGACATTGAATCGCACAAAAGAAGAATTCATGTGATTTTTAACACGTATTAACAATTTAGTTATAGTTTTAGCCTTGAAATAATATGTTTAATTTTAAACCAGTATGAATATGAAGAGGATTCTACTTTTAAGTATGGTTTTCTCGTTCGTATTTGCGACCAGTTCTTGGGCGCAGCGAACGGTTTCTGGTAAGGTCACCGATGAGAGCGGTGAAGGCTTACCAGGTGTAAACGTCGTGATTAAAGGCACGACTACAGGTGTTACTACCGATTTGGATGGTAATTACCAGATTAGTGTACCAGATGATAATGCCGTTTTGGTGTTTTCTTCAGTTGGTATGGCAATTGAGGAAGTCAATGTTGGTGCTAGATCGATTATTGATCTCGGAATGGTTCTTGACACAAAACAGTTGCAAGAAATAGTAGTTACTGGTCAGGGTACAGGTATTAGTAAAAACAGAATTGCAACTACAGTAGATGTTGTGACATCAGAAGATCTCCAGTACAAGCCAATGACAAGACTGGATCAAGTTTTACAAGCAGCTCTTCCTAGTACGCAGATACAAATGTCTTCGGGAGCTCCAGGAACATCTTCAATTGTTAGATCTAGGGGTATTGGATCAGCGGCCTTATCAACAACACCTATTATTTATATAGATGGAGTTCGCGTAGATAATTTGAATACTGCTTCGTCATTGAATATAGGTACTGGTGGGGCTCAGAGTTCAGCACTTGCAGATATTCCTGTTGAATCAATTGAGAGAATCGAATTTGTTAAGGGAGGTGCCGCAACAACGTTGTTTGGTGCTGATGCTGGTAATGGAGTAATTCAAATTTTCACCAAAAGAGGAACCGCAGGAAAAGCGCGATTCTCATTTGAGACTCAGGTGGGGTCTATCGTGGGAACGGATGACTATTTCAAATATGATAAAACTGGTGAAATTGTTTTCAGAACTGGTTTTTCTCAGACTTATAGAATTGGTGCAAGTGGAGGTAATGAAAATGTAACTTACAATTTCTCAGGGAGTATTTTTGGAGATAATGGTTATAGGGAAGGAATTGATAATGAAAGATATAGCCTTCGGACTACTGTAAATGCATCCCTTAGCGACAAAGTGAGTTTATTGTCATCCTTCGGATACGTTTCCAACAGTTTCAATAGACTACCTAATGCTAATTCTTCTTTTGATAGAGCATATGGTATTGAACAAGGATTGAGTACTGGTTCTTTTGGGTTATCATCAAATAACCCTGATGAGTGGACTTCCACCGATGTTGGCTTAGTGCAAGACCTAATTGATGGTGTAGCTGAATTGGCGGATATTACAGAATCATCGAATAGATTTCAAAATTCACAAACCATAACGTATAACCCAACCGAGAAAATTACTATTGCTGGAGTTTTCGGGCTTGACTATAGAAATACCAAGAGTCAGGCGACTAATACAAATGCATATCTTATACATCAGAATTCTGAAGCACCAGGAACAACAGATCAAGGTAGTATTGCTGTCGTTGATAGAAATTTCTTCTCTACAACTGGTGGGCTAACAGCTCAGTGGGAAGCAGAGACAAATGATTTCTCATTTATCACAATTGTTGGCGGTCAATTTTTCAGAAACTCTGATAGACAAACACGAATTGATGCAACAAATGTTACGGAAGGATCTCAGTCTGTCAACAATGCGTCTGAGGTGACGGCTTCTGACTTTATTCAAGTAGTAACCAATTATGGATACTTTGGAAAAGAAAATGTTGGTTATAAGGACACGTATTTTGTTGATTTCGGTTTCCGGGTCGATTATAATACTGCATTTGGTACGGACATTGGTGGGCAAACATTCCCTTCAGTTGGAGCGTCTTATGTAATCAGTAACGAGTCTTTCTTTTCTGGTCTGAGTAATGTCGTTTCATTTATGAAATTGAGAGGAACTTATGGTGAAGCTGGTAATTTTCCACAACCATTTGCAAGAGATGCCAATTTGGTTGTAAACCCATTCCTTGGGGGTACGGCTATTCAATTCTCTATTCCACCCGCCCCGAATTTGGTGCCGGAAAGAGTCAAAACCACTGAATTTGGTGCTGACATGAGGTTTCTGAAAGATAGAATTTCTTTAGGCCTAACTTACTTTGATTCTAAAACAGAGGATGCTCTGTTCACTGCACCATTCGCACCTTCTACCGGTCAGGGCGCCAGAGTTAGAAATCTTGGAGTTATCTCGAACAAAGGATGGGAAATTGTTTCGTCCTTTCAGGTGTTGAGAGGTCAGGATTTTGATTTGGATGTGAATCTTTCTGCAAATACTGTTGAGAATGTGGTTGAAAGTTCGGGTGGAGCAGCGGAGTTTAGCGTAGGTGGATTTACATTTCTAGGACCTTTCGTTAAAGAGGGAGAGACTGTAGGATATTTAAGAGGCGCACAACCCACGTTTGCTTCCGATGGGAGTCTAGAGAGTACTGAATTAAATGCTAATCTTGGAAGTCCGATACCTACATTGTTTGGCAGTATGTCTTTGAATCTAACGTATAAGAAAAGTTGGACCTTATATGTTGCTGGAGATTATCAAAGTGGAGGAACTGCTGTTAATACCAATGAGGTATTAAGGTTTTTCAGAGGACTTGATGACGATCGAATACCAGCTGCATCTAAATCTGAATCGTTCTTTAATTTGGGTGGTGTATGGGTAGAGAGTAGTGACTACCTAAAAATAAGAAATATTAGCTTGTCTTATAGATTCCCTGATGAATGGTTGAATGGGTATGTAAAAAACCTATCCGTCACATTCACTTCGCTGAATCCATTTAACTTTGTTAAGGCAACTAATTTTGACCCTGAAACTACAGGAGCTGGTGCGAACAGTCAAAATGCTGTGAATGTTGGAGCGTATGGATACGGAACATTCTCTGCACCGAGACAATTCTTAGGATCTGTTAAATTCAATTTCTAAATGATGATTATGAAAAGTTTAATAAAATGCGTAGTACTATCCTTAGTAATAGGAGTACCTCAAGGATGTGATTTAGTCGATCCTACTGAAGTTATAAATCCAAATATTGTTCAGGACGTTGTGGTTGGAACACCTAACTCCACCACCCTAATAATAGTTGGTTTGGATAGACAGATGGCTGCTGTTTATAACGGACTTGTCGATATTGCCGAGGTTGGCAGTGATAATTATGTGAACACTCAAACTTTCTTCAATCAGAATTTTGATGTCCTTGATATTCAGTTTAAGGATACAGACATCAACACTTTGCAAGCGAGAATCGCGAATCTAAGAGTGGGAGCTGAATTTGGGATAAATGATATCTATCCTGGCGATAATGTATCAACACAGGCACAACTGGCAGAATTGAATTTCTACCATGGATGGTCTTTATTGCTTGCTGGAGAAATGTTTAATGCACTTCCAGCTGAAGGAGAGACTGCTGCTATATCGAGTAGTGCTAATATCGCACTTGCTATCACCGATTTTCAGGCGGCTGAGGCCATTGACGGTACGAATGCATCTTATAAAATGGCTCTCGCCAGAGCGTATTATGTTTCTGGGGACAAGGCAAATGCTGTGATTAAGGCAAATGAGGCCATTGCAATTGATGCAGCCTATTTGAGAGCAGTTGAGTATGATGCCATTAACGGACCCACAAGCACTATTCAGGATGCGCTACAAGACAGGGGGAATTTTGATGATTATCAACCGCTACCTAGTCTTGATTTTCTCGATCCAAAGGCTTATGCTAGGCCCGGAGGGACAGAAGAGAGTCCTACTTATATCCAGAAGATAGAGGAAGCACATTTGATTCTGGCGGAGGCTCAAATCGCTGATTCGGATCTTCCTGGTGCTCGTCAAACGATGAAGGATATTATAGCTTTGGTAGGGACTAGAGTAAAAGATACGTTTGATGACTCTGTTGAGGGTAGAACAAACGAAATGGCTGAGAATCGACCAGACACGGTAACGACAATGGTTAGATATGGTACTGAACCATTTCGATCAGGCTTGGTATTGAATAGGTTGAATGGAGATGTAACAGTTGGGACAATCTCTGATACGTCTCTTGATGACGCGTATGTAGATGCTCTGCTTACTGAGGATGCTGTTTTGGAGGGATTATATTTACTTAGACAGGAGATATTCATGGCCGAGGGCCGAAGATTTACTGACCTAGGAATCAAATTGCCAGTTTCGGAAGTTGAAATGCTTTCCAATTCGCTCATTAGTGCTTCAGATGTATTAGCAAGTGTGCCTAGTTTTTTGCCTTTGGATATGGATGCGATCACCTATGATGCATCTACTCCTGGTTCTGAAACTTGTACTATTACTTATAATATGAATGCGGTTTTGGCTGCCAATAAGACAGATGCTGCGGTCTTACCATTTCATTGATTTTAAGATGATTCCTCATTTATGAGGTATTGATAAAGATGCCCGCTGATACTCAGCGGGCATCTTTTTTATTCTCCACTTCCTCAACTGATAAACAATTGATTGTTAGGCTGATAATTCTGTCATCAGTCCACCAACCAGTTTGAGTCTAGAGATATTAGCTCCGTTTGCTTTAGGGCATCTAGCGAAGAGAAGTATTCAACAAATCCAATGGTCTTTGTTCTTTTTAGATATATTTTTGTTGATTAAATATTATTGTTTAACTATTAACCAGACGCATATGAAGAGGATTCTACTTTTAAGTATTGTTTTCTCGTTCGCATTTGCCCTTAGTTCATGGGCGCAGCGAACGGTATCTGGTAAGGTCACTGATGAAGGCGGTGAAGGCTTACCAGGAGTAAACGTTGTGATTAAAGGCACGACCACAGGTGTTACCACGGACTTGGATGGTAATTATAAGATTAGCATAGCGGATGACAATGCCATTTTGGTGTTTTCATCAGTTGGTATGACAACTCAGGAGATGAGTGTTGGTGCTAGATCGATTATTGATCTAGGGATGTCATTGGACACAAAACAACTTCAGGAAGTTGTTGTGACAGGATACGGTACTCCCCAAGACTTAAGACGGTCAGTTGCTGCGATTTCTTCAGTTTCTAGTCAGAAAATTGAGCAAATTCCAATTGGTAGTTTTGCTAATATCCTTCAAGGAAATGCGGCGGGACTTCTGTCATCATCAGGTTCAGGAGCACCAGGAACAACAGGTAAAGTATTGATTAGAGGAAATTCCTCTATAAATTCTTCCACTGATCCACTTTACATTCTAGATGGCGTGCCAGTGGAGTCTGGTACCTTTGCAACTCTTAACGCAAATGATTTTGCTACGGTGACTATTCTAAAGGATGCTTCTGCGAGTGCCATTTACGGTTCAAGAGCTGCGAATGGGGTTATTGTCATCACCTCTAAAAGAGGCAAGGCTGGAGCTCCAACATTCCAATACAGAACGCAACAAGGCTGGTCTTTTAAGCCTCAGCAAAAATATGTATATGATTTGATGAATACGGATCAGAAAATAGAATGGGAATTGCTAACCGGCTCTGGGATTGCAAATTCTCTTTCTTCCGAGGGGTTGGATAGTTTACGACAAATAAATACGGATTGGGAGGATGTGATTTTTAGAACGGCGAATTTTTCATCTCATGAGATTTCAGTTAGTGGCGGAAATGAAGCGTCTAGGTTCTTTTCTTCTTTGAGCTACTATTCTCAAGAAGGCGTGTCTTTCAGTTCTAAATTGGATAGATATACTTTTAGATTAAATTCTGACATCAACGTGACAGATAAGCTTCGATTTGGGAATAGCATGACTTTAGGTTGGTCCCGCGAAAATTCAATAGCGGTAGATGGAGGGGCGAATACGAATAACCCTTGGGCTGTTTTGTCATTATTGAATCCATACGATCAAGTACGAGACCCAGAGACGGGTGAATTTATTAATGGCTCTGGGATAGCACGAAATCCGATTGCCATTGCAGCGACTCATGAAGATATTAGAGACGAAACGAAAGTCGTTGCATCTGCTTATCTAGAATATGATGTCATACCAAATTTGACAGCAAGAACTACTTGGGGGGTAGATTACAGGTCAAGGCGTTTTAGTGGCTTAGTTCCCCCTGGGTCTTTGTCTGGATTCCCCGGGCCTAACTCGCAGGGTAGCCTGAATCGAGCATTCAACAGGAGACCAAGATTTGTAGGAACGAATTCATTAACCTACACCAAAGAATTCAACAATGTGCATACCATTACGGCATCAGTTTTTCATGAAATCTTCTATCAGAAATTTGAAAATGAATCGGCTACAGGGTATGGTTTGAATAGGATTCTATTGCCTGGCGGAACTACTCCTGGAAATGCCACGACTAATTCAGCTTTTATTCCAGTATTTTCAGGATCCGAGAGGGCAGAAGCTTTGCTCTCGTATTTTGGGAATGTAATTTATGATTATGATGGGAAGTACGTTTTGAATCTTACTCTTAGAAGAGATGGTTCATCGCGTTTTGGTGCGGACAATAGATTCGCTAATTTTTGGGCCGTAGGCCTTGGTTGGAACGTGACAGAGGAGTCATTTTTTAATGTGGCGGCAATTGATAAGTTGAAGTACAGAGTGAGTTATGGAACAACTGGTAACAAGAATGTTGGTGGCACTAATTACTATCCGTCATTGGAGACGTATGATGTTACTCGAAACTATTTGGGGTCCACGGCGCAAGTTGCAAACGCTCCAGGTAACCCTGGTTTAAAGTGGGAGACAGTTACGAAGTTCAATACGGGTATAGATTTCACTCTGTTTAGTGGGAGAATTGATGGATCCATTGACTATTACAACGAATTGACGTCTGATGCCTTTATTACTCAGCAGTTGTCCAGAACAACCGGGTTTGCTAGTTTAAATGTAAATGGCGGAAAAATCAGAAATAGTGGGGTTGAGGTTCAGTTGAATTCTGATGTTTACAAGACCTCTGACTTAATTGTTAATCTTTATGCGAATTTGAGTTACAATAAGAATGAGGTAGTTGATCTTGGACAGAATGATGAATTTGAGCAAGGAACATCCATTATTCGAGAAGGTTTGCCTATAGGAACTCAGTTCTTCCCTAAATATGCGGGTTATAACCCAGCGAATGGCGAACCACTTTATTATGATCTTGATGGAAACGTAAGTAATGTATTTAGTGAAAATAATAGTATTGCTAATTACGGAACTTCCGAGGCACCCTATTTCGGTGGGTTTGGTTCGAATATTACATATAAGAACTTTGATCTAAATATCTTCTTCTCGTACATATCTGACGTGGTTTTGTTTAATAACACAAGATGGTTTCAGGTGAATCAGGCGTTTGCCAATTCTGGTGCACTTGTTGAAGCTTTGGATAGGTGGAGACAGCCTGGTGATGAAGCAACCTATGCTTCTGTGGATTATACACTACAGTTCTCTTCTCAATTCTTGGAGGATGCATCATTTCTGAGGCTTAGAAATGTTACATTGGCCTATAGATTGCCGTCAAACTTAGTGGAATCCACGAGTATTTTGTCAGGTGCAAGAGTGTACTTACAGGGGCAAAATTTGCTAACATGGACTAAATGGACTGGATTGGATCCGGAGGCTTCAAGCAATCTTCAGATATTTCAGAACCCTCAGGTGAGGTCAGTTACAATTGGTGTAGACGTTACATTTTAATTCTTAAATAATGAAAAAAATTAACTATTTAATAATTGCAATCCTTTTGCTAAATGTAACAGGTTGCGATGACAGTTTTATTGATTTGGAACCGACAAATGTTTTGGGAGCGGATTTGGCTTTTCAAAGTATTGAAGACGTTGAGGCAGGGCTTTTAGGAGCGTATACAACATTGCGTACTACGCATGCTAGGAACTTTTCTATGCTGCCAGATATAATGGGCGATCATACCACCTTACCTGATGAAACATTGGGGAATGAGCGATTCATGCATGCATGGACTTATCAAGCAGGTGACGGAACGGCTGCTGGGCTTTGGAGTAATTCTTATCTTTTGATAGAAAGAGCCAACGTAATTTTGGAGGAATTGGAAATATTTCGACCTGATGACGCAAGCTTAGCGGATCAAATCAGAGGGGAGGCACTTGCTCTACGAGGATTAAGTCATTTTGACCTTACTCGTTATTTTTCTGATAATTATAGTGTTGGAGGTTTGGGAGTAGCGGTCAAGCTTAAATCGAGGGTGATTACTGAGCCCATACGTGAGTCTGTTACAGATACGTATGTTCAGATATTGGCCGATCTAACAGAAGCCAAAACATTGCTGGCCAGAGGAAGTGATGGAAACATTGGTAGGTTTAGCGAAATGGGTGTGACTGCACTATTGGCGAGAGTATCCTTATATGCTGAAGATTATGAAGCAGCTATCACTTATGCAACTGAAGTGATTGATGCTTATCCTATTACTACAAGGGAAACATTTGATAATCTATGGAGAAGTGACATAGGCACTGGCTCTATAATGCAGGTGGTGTATACAGCAAGTGATGCGACAATCGGTGGCGTGCTTTACGGAGAAGAGAGCGATCAATTAAATTGGCATCCGTCTGAGGAACTTATCAGCCTTTACGATCAGTTGAATGATGTACGCTTTGCATCTTATTTCAGAACTAGACCTGGAGGGACTATCCTTATTGATAATAAGTATTCTGGGAGAGAAGTAGGAGGAACTGTCACTAACCCTCAGTTGGTTAATTTTCAAATGTTCAGAGTCGAAGAGCAGTACCTTATTCGTGCAGAGGCGCATTTGTTAAAGGCCTCTCCGAGTGTGGTGAATGCAAGTTTGGATCTGAATGCATTAAGAGCTGAGAGAATTACAGGGTATGCTGATGAGGTTTTCGCTGATGTATCCACCCTGCTTGATGCGATTGCAATTGAGCGGCAAAAGGAATTGTGCTTTGAAGGACATAGATGGTTCGATTTGAAGCGATTCGATTTGTCGGTGACGAGAGGTACAGATTGTGATGATAGTGGAGCTGCCAATTGTGCTTTAGATGTGGCTAGTGAAAAATGGCTGATTCCAATTCCACAGAATGAGCTTTTTGCTAATCCCAATATGGTTCAAAATAATGGATATTAAATTTAAAAATATGAAATTAATAACTAAAATTTTTACGTTGGCTCTATTGGTTGGGCTAGTAAGTTCTTGCGGGGACGATGAAGATGTTTTTGGAGATTCTCCTTTGGTAGACGGGAAAAGTGTATTCTTTTCTTTCGGAAATGGGACGGTCTTTAGCGAAGCACCTACTTTGTTGTCTTCAGCAACAGGGGCGTCCATTTCGTCACCAGGCACACATGCTGTGTTTATAGAGCGAAGTGGATTGGATGTGTCAGAAGCTGTTACGGTTTCATTCACGGCTTCAGCCAGTTTTGAATCTACTACTGATTTTTTTAATGCTGGAGACGTTGCTGAAAACGCTTTTGAGCTTTCTTCTGAAGGTTCGGTTACTATTCCAGCTGGTCAGTATTCTGCCAGTTTTACCTTGATTTCTTCTGATGATTTATTGAGTTCTGGAAATAAGGTGATCAGTTTGGAGCTTACTGCAGTGTCAGATGATAGCTACTCTCTAGGGCTGAGAGATGAGGCTTCATCTGGTAAAACCATGAGTGTGGTCATTCAAGACGATGATTGTCCGATTGACATTGAAGGAGCATGGGCGGGAACATATTCTGTTTCCCAAACCTACAACGGAGGTGCATTTTCAGGGCCTATTCTTAAGGTTGACCTTAAGGTTGATCCAACGGATCCGCTGAAATTGACTGCTTTGCTGAATGACATCCCGGGCACTGGAGCCGCTACCTTCACTTCAGAAGTGAGCATGGAATTTAATACATGCGCAATGGAAGTAACTATGAATAGTACATTCGGAGTTTTTGGGGGTGGACTATTGAGAATGCCATATACCTTGAATTCTAGTTTCATAACAGTGCTTGGGATCCAAGCTGCAGTATATGATGAAAGTAAGTTTCAGATCACGCTAACAGGAAGGAGTCATGCTTTTGTTTCTGAATCTTCTTATGCGGGAGCTTTTTCTGGAGAAACTGGATTCATTTTAACTAAAGATTGAATTACATATGAAAAATTATATAACAAATTTTTGTACGGTCATCACTTTGCTGGTCGTAACAGTAAGTTGTAGCCCTGAGGAGACCTTCGCTGATTTGCAGGAATTTGACGGGACTACAGAGGAATTAATCAGACTCGGACTGTCAGACGCATCACTTTTTTATGATGCCGCAGTGGAAGCAGGACTATCTGATTTTTTCGAGGGAAATACTGAGTATACAATTTTTGCACCTAGCAATACGGCTACTCAGGCATGGTTAGAAGATTCGGGTTATACTTCCATTTCTGAGGTTGATGCGACGGAGCTGGCTACTTTTGTTCAGAGCTATATTGTTGCGGGTACCATGACTTCTAGCTCTTTGACTAAAAGTGCGTTGACTGACCTCAATGGCAATGTTCTGCATATTTCGATAAAAGATGGAGTGGTACTTAATGCTTCAGCAACTGTAGTGGATGCGGACAATCTAGCGGAGAATGGAGTAATTCACATTATTGATTACCCATTGCTTGATACGCCAAGTCAAACGGTGATGGCCTATTTGACAGCTCAATCAGTTGCTACCGCTCCTGAGTTTACCATTTTGGTGGAGGCGCTTAGCTTGACTGGTTTGGATGTTGACCTAGAGAACAGTACGGAGTATACGGTTTTTGCTCCTACCGATGCTGCCTTTGGTGACATTGGTCTGGCTGTAGGTGATTTAGCTGGAATTCCTGTGGTTGATTTGACTGAGATGATTAATTTCCATGTGTTAAGTGACAGGAATTTCACTATTGATTTGAGCGATGGCCGAGCCTATACGATTGCTGGAGCTTCTGGTACTGCTCGAGGTATCGATATTGATGCTGCTTCGGATGCGATTACGATAGGAACAGGTGCTACTGGAGAATCTGAGACTTCTTCTGTTAATATTTTGAATACTAATGGAACGATTCATGTTATGGACGCGGTAGTTTTCCCTAAACCATATTTGATCGACGCGATTGACGGTAGCTGGGGATATTTTTTTAGTGGTCAAAATATTGATCAATTTATTACCCCGCCATTTCATGCTGCTATGCTTGGAGCTGAATTTGATTTTACCACATTGTTAAGCACAGAGGTGGAGTATACGATTCTTTTACCTGAGGGGTTTAACGATGGATTAACCGAACCAGCGAACTCTGAAATGTTGAAAACACATGTTTTTGAAGGTACATTGTCATATTCAGGTATGGTTGGATCAAGAATAGAGTCTATTAATGGGGCAGGGTATTTCGTGACGGAAGCTTCGGATGGCTGGATTTCCATTAATGGCGGTGGTAATTGGATTCAGTCTTTCATGAGTGGAACTCCGTATTATGATTTAACAAGTGCTTATAATGGCACTTTTACTGCTGTTTATAGCCAATTGGTACCTTTGCCAGGGGCTAGTGTATATACGGTAATTGATGAAGATGTTGAAGCTGATACATTGAGTTTATTCAATGCTGCACTGAAGTATTATGAGCTCGATTCTTTACCAAACACGACGTATTTGTATGTTGAGAATTCAGACTTTGCCGATGTTTATGATGATGCTGGTATAGATCCTGATCCATTGCAGTTAGAAGATGCAGATGAGGACGTGATGGTCGCGGCACTGAACAGTTATTTATTTAGTACGGTGTACTTCTCCAACGGGTTAGAAGCAGGTGATTCTTGGACAAGTCGAGGTGGAGGAATCGTAGATTGGATACTTACTACCGAAGGTGATGTTGGGATTGATAATAGTGATGGGGGAGTGATCGCCATTATTGAAGTGACAAACTTTGATGTTTTGGGTTCTCATGGTGTTATACATGTGATTAATGGTCTTTTACCTTGATTGATTTTTTTAAAAATAAGTGGGCTGGTGTAATTTTTGCACCAGCCTTTTTTGGTTACTAGAAGTTGAATAAAATGTTGCGACGGGTTTTGGTTTTTTTGAGTTTGATTGGTTCTGTTGAGATGCTATACGCTCAATGTGGAACAGAACTGACATTCGAACAAGAGCAGTTTATGGAAACGCTGCAGACGTCTCCTGTATTAGCACGGTCTGATGATACTGGGTCTATTGGCGTTCCTGTAAAATTTTATATAATAAGACGGTCCGACGGAACAGGAGGACTTAACCCTGATCGGGTGGATGAGCTACTGACAGACTTAAGTGCTATTTATGCACCTGCAAGTATTTCGTTTTTTGAAGGCGAACCAACAGCTTTTATAGATAGCAACACATTTTATGATTTAGATGCTGGTCAGGAGGAGGATTTGGCTGGACCAAGAGATAAGGCTGGACTAATAAATATTTATGTGTCCGGGTCTTTGTCAAGTGGAGCGAGTGGACTTTGTGGATACACTAGGTTTCCCCCAAGTGCTGATAGGGTTTTTTTGGCGATGGGGTGTACTAATGACGTGGCTACAATTGCACATGAGTTAGGACATTACTTCACCTTATATCATACACATGGAAAATCTAATAATGGAACTACGGACGAATTGGTTTCTAGAGTGAATTGCGAAATTTTGGGTGATGATTTATGTGACACGGCTGCTGATCCGAATTTGTCAGGAAGAGTATCAGGTTCTTGTCAATATACGGGAACGGCAATTGATGGCGAAGGAAAACTCTTTGTTCCGGATCCAACAAATATTATGTCATATTCATTGAATCGTTGCATGAATTGGCTAACAACGGGTCAATTGGACCGAACGAGAGCAGGGTTGGAGCAAGGACGTGATTATTTGAATCTGCAATACGACGGATTTACCGCGAGATTTACTAGCTCAGGAAGAGTTGGGTGCACACCGTTGACGGTTGAGTTTGAAGATAGAACTGTAGGAGTAACTTCCAGAGTATGGACATTTCAAGGAGCTATATTAGAGACCTCTTTCTCGGCAAATCCTACAGTAAATTATACTGAACCTGGAGATTACAAGGTCATTTTGGAAGCAAGAAATAGTGCCGGTGATGTGAGCATTTCTGAGCGTACGGCTTATGTAAAGGCAGAAGATCCGTATAAAGACATAGTTTACTTAGATGAAGAGGAAAATTTTATGACTGATGAATTGAGAGAAAGCTGGATCATATATAATCAGGATCGTGAAGAAACTTTCTCAATTGTGAACGTATCATTTGATGACGGGTCCAATTGTATTTACATGCCAAATTATAGCTATGAGGCCGCCACATTTCCTAGGATGGATGCCTTGGAAATAACCAATGTAAGTATACGTGAATTTAGAAGTGTGGTTTTGAATTTTAATTATGCGTATGCGTATAAATCTGAAGGTGTATACCCTGAATTGGTTGAACGATTTGATACCTTGGAGCTAGGGTATAAGTATGATTGTGGAGATAATTGGGAAGCCATTTGGCGTAAGGGCGGAGAAGACCTTAGTACCGTATCTGGCCAAGCGGGGGAGTTTGAGCCTAGTTCACAAAGCGATTGGACAAATATTGAAATCGAGTTATCTCAGCAAGAATTAGTTGGAAAGGGCAATTCAGAAGTGCTTAATCTAGAGTTTCGAAATATTTCCTACAACGGAAATAATCTTTATATCGACAATGTCTTTGTATCTCCAGATTTTTCCCTTGAAAATGTGAGCTTTTTCCGCGTTGTAACTTGGGATCAGGAATCTGTTGAGCTAAGATGGTTTAATCCAAATACAAATGAACTAGGTACTCAAATACAAAGGTCTATTGATGGTGCAGAATTTGTATCAATAGATTCTGTTGGGGTAGATGTTACTGAGTATTTGGACGATCCACCTCAAGGCGCGAAAGAAGTTTCGTATAGAATAGCTAGCTATAACAGCGTTGCTATTTCAGAATTAAGTGATGTTGTTTCTCAAGTTGTAACTGGAATCAGTGAACATGTATATGCAAATGACCTTGTTATAAGCCCTAATCCTGTTGAGGGGGATGAATTCCGAATGGATTATAGTGGTGTTGTGGACATTGAACAAATTCAAATATATGACATGTCGGGGAGACATATTATGTCGCCAACTCCGAGTCGTAGCGTGTACTTGGAGAGTTCACGACTTGAGTCAGGCTTATATTTAGTAAGCTATCTGTTGGAGAATGGAGTTGTTTTTTCAAAAAAAGTTTTGATCAATCATTAATTTTATTTTATGAAGTTCTGCGCTGTTCTATTGCTGTGCTTAAAGAGTTTGGTGTGTTCCGCGCAAGACTTGACATCAATTATTGATCCGTCTATGATGAATAGTAAAATCTGGACTGGGAATAGTGATTACAACGTGGATGGCCATCCTTTCCTTATAGATTCTTGGTGTTTGGGAGCTGTTAGCACGATTAGTGGACAGAAATTCCTTGGAGTCAATGTCAAGCTGGACACTCACCGGGGTGTTTTGTTAGTTAAGGCAGGAAACGTAGTTAATTCTGTGAATAAGGAAATGGTGGAGGGGTTTGAATTTATATTTGACAGTGAGGATTTTTATTTCCAAAAAACTGAATTGGGGTATGTTAGAATAGTTTATTCTGATAAAAGTATTGTTGTGGTGTTGCCGAAAAAGAAGTTGAAAGAGGCGCAACTTTCGAACGGGTATAACAGTACAACAAAGGCTGTGAAGGATAAATTGGTTGAAGCAAGCCTTAATTATATTTCCATAGACGATGGAAGAACATGGAGCAAGGTGACATCCAAAAAAGATCTCTACGCTATTTTGGATACAAAAAAGCTAGAGCGAGTTAGCGATAATGGAAAAATTAGGGTTAAGGAAATTGATGATCTTGTTGAAGTAATGAGGCAATATGATTCCCAGTAGGTTTGAAATGGCTTAGACTCTATTGATTGGTTTTTATTCCGATATCAATCCCTTTTTCTAAAAGGGTGAACCCATGTTTACGTTTGATACGAATTAAACGAGTCATATCCGCCTCTGTAAAATACTGATATTTATCACGGATGTCTTCTGGTGTATCAATGAAACTGATCTTCTCTGGCTTGTCCATAGACCGGAATACAGCCTTGACTAAATCCAAGAAGGTTCTAGCTTGCCCACTTCCCATGTTGTAAATGCCCGAATCCTTACGATGGTGCATGAGCCAGTACATCACATCACAAACATCTTTTACATAAACAAAATCTCGCTTTTGCTCTCCATCCTTATAGTCTGGATTGTGCGAACGAAATAGCTTCATTTCGCCTGTTTCTTTGATCTGATTGTAGGCATGCCAGACCACAGAAGCCATTCGACCTTTGTGGTTTTCTTTTGGCCCATACACATTGAAGAATTTCAGCCCAACCCAAAAGAACGGTTTCTTTTCTTGCGCCAAAGCCCACTTGTCAAATTCGTTTTTTGATTCCCCGTAAGGATTTAGTGGCTTAAGCTTATGGATCTGTGATTCATCATCCACATACCCATGCTCACCCAAACCGTAGGTCGCCGCAGAACTTGCATATACAAGCGGGATCTGATAGTCAACACAACGCTTCCAGATTTCTTTGGTGTAATCTGTATTCAGCTGCCAGAGTAACTCACGATCAAACTCTGCTGTGTCCGTGCGAGCACCCATGTGGAAGATAAATTCAACTTCTTCGTAGTTAGCGTCCAACCAATCAAAAAATTCATTCCGATCTACTTTTTCTTTGTATTTGCACCCTTCCAGGTTTTTATTCTTCGCTGGATTATCGAATTTGTCCACAACAACAATGTCATTAAAATTCTCAGCGTTTAGCTTATCCACCATGTTGCTGGCAATAAAACCGGCAGCTCCTGTTACTACAATCATTTTGATTTCGATTTAGTACAAAGTTATAAATTGATGAGTTGTTGAAATGGTTTTTAGATCACATCCTTGTTAAAAGTCGCCATATGTGTGAATTCATACCGACTTTCGCATTTTTTTTTGTTGCATGTTTGGGATTCTTTTATCTTCAAGGTTCAATTGGTATTACCAACCGGCACTAAATGATTAGAATTCTATTTGGTACTTTGTTTTTTGTAGGCCTTGTTGTGTCAGTTTCCGGCCAACAAACAATATCTGGGACTGTTACTGACGCTGATGGGCAACCACTTCCATCGGTTAGTGTTAAGGTCGTTGGGTCATCTGAGGGGACTATTACGGATGTTGATGGCAAGTATAGAATTTCTGTACCGGACGATTATGCGATTCTGATTTTTAGTGGCGAGGGGCTGGAAACACAGGAAATACATGTGAATTCACGCTCAGTGATTGATGTAGAAATGAAGGCTGTTTTGGTATCTGGTAGCTCAGGCGAATTAACAACAGGATATGGCTCGCAATCCAAAGAATCAATCACGGGAAATGTAGCCTCTGTTTCTGGGGAAGCTATTCGGGATAACCCTGTCAGCAACTTAGAATCTTCGCTGGGTGGGCGAACGGCAGGAGTAAGAGTGCAGGCAGGTGGGGTTCAGGTTCGTGGATCCGCATCGCTTACGGCAAGTAATCAGCCACTGTATGTTGTGGACGGAGTGCCGCTCGCGTCAGGTAGCCAATCCAACATCAATCCAGCCAATATCAAATCCATGGAGATATTAAAAGATGCCTCTGCCAGCGCCATCTATGGCACTCGGGCCGCCAATGGAGTGGTGGTCATCACGACCCATTCGGGAACAAATGGAAAAATGCAGATAGAAGCGGATTATCAGTTTGGGATTTCTCAAACGCCAAAAAAATTGGACTTGTTGACCGCTGAAGAATACAATCAGCAGGTTATTGAATTTCGGGTGCGGCAATTAGGGCTGGGCGATTTTGTAACCAAAACCAATTTGCTAATCTGGCAGCAAATTCTGACTTCCACATTAGGTCAAAAGGGAACAGACAGACTGATTATTGGAAATGTTTCGTTTGGTTCTCTTGGCCCATTCTATGATTCTTTGCAATACAGCACGGACTGGCAGGATGCCGTATTTCAATCTGGTATTTCTCAAAGAGCCACAGTAAGCGCACAAGGAGGTACAGAGAAATTTGGGTATTATGTATCTGCCATTTACAATACTCGTGAGGGTATCTTGATAGGTAGTAAAGCTGATCAGTTCAATGGGCTGGTTTCGCTGAGTAGTCAGGTTTCTTCAAAGCTTTCTGCCAAATTGAGTTTTAATTATATTTATGGAAAAGACAACCGTTTAAGAGAAGATCAAGACTTGGGTGCACCACTTCAGGCACTTGCTTTGCCACCGTCAGATCAGGCGGATCCATCAAATAATTATTACCTACGGGTCAGCAAGCTTTTATACAATCCCCTCACAGAAGTTAATTTTTCTGATAATATTGGCATCTCCAATGGAATGATTGGAAGTCTGGGATTGACGTATGAGGTGAATGACCAGTTGAGTCTGGATCTAAAAACAGGAATTGACTTTAGCGATCAACGAGATGAAATACGTCTGGGACCAGAAACTCGTGACGGTGGAGGCACATTTCGAGGCACAGGATCTGGCAGAAGTCAATTGAGCACAGGAGAATTTAAGAATTTTCTGATTAATGGATGGGCCACCTATCGGCCCAGCATAGGAGATCAAAGTAAACTTTCAGTGATCCTCGGTGGTTCGTACGAACAGTCCACATCTAATTTCACCTTTAGAGTAGCCAATGTCAATGGTATTTCGGAGTTGGAAGGGATGGATGATACTAATCCTCTCCTTCAGGAATCCATTATACCAGGTGGGGCAAATGCATTTGTTTCCTCATTTGCCAGAATAAACTATAGTTACAGAGACAGATATTTATTACAGGTGAGTGGGAGACGAGACGGGTCTTCCAAATTCCCGGAAAATAATAGATTTGGTACGTTCTTGGCCGTGTCTGGTGGATGGATTTTGAGTGAAGAGTCCTTCTTTTCTACGGATGGATTTATCAAATTCTTAAAGATAAAGGCAAGCTATGGTGGGATTGGAAATACACCGCCGGGAGACAAAGACTACCGTAGGAATTTCAGCGAGATCGCTTATGATACACTAGATGGTTATCGCTTGATTAACCCAGCCAACTTTGCTTTGAAATGGGAATCCACTTCACAGCTAAACGTGGGTTTGGAGTATTCTCTTGGTGGACGAGTTAGTGGGTCATTTGATTATTATAAAAAATCCACAAATGATTTATTATTCCCAGTACCCGTGAGTCCGACAAGTGGATTTTTTCAGGTGACAAAGAATGGCGGATCAATGACGAACTCAGGGTTTGAGATCGGTTTGTCATCAACGAACATGGATCGAGCTGATTGGAACTGGACAACTGATTTTAATATTACTTTTTCAAAAAATAAAGTTGAAGACCTTGGAGGTCAGCGCCTGATTCTAGGGTCAAATGCGTTCTTAGAAGGATATCCTGCATCAGTATTTTACTTGAGGAAGTATGCGGGTGTTGACCCAGACAATGGTGACGCCCTGTATGATGACGGAAATGGGGGTACGACAAATGACTGGGAGAATGCCCCAAGATCAGTGGTGGGCGATCCAAATCCGGGATTTTATGGAGGCCTTACCAATTCTGTTTCCTATAAGAATTTTGATTTGTCTTTCATGGTTCAGTTCGTTGGAGATGTGGACGTGTATTACGCTACAGGCGAATTTTTATCGAACAGTGGAATCTTAGGCTTGAACCAATTGGCTTCCCAAAGGGATCGCTGGTATGAAGTGGATGATGTTGCAAAATATCCGAGGTTGAATCCTTTCCAAACAAACACCAATGCCTCTACGAGATGGCTGGAGGATGGAAGTTTTGCGAGATTAACCAACGTAATATTCACTTATCACCTGCCTCAGGACAAAGTGGAAGGGTGGGGACTTACCCACATGGAGGTATATATTGGCGGTCAGAATTTGTGGACACTATCCAATTATACCGGGTACGACCCGGAAGTGAATTACATAGATCCTACAACTGGTGTTTTGGGTCAGAATATTAACAAGGGGATTGATAATTTTACTGCACCACAACCTAGAATTTTCACCACTGGAATTAAAATCGGATTATGAAATCGAACAGTAGATTCATAAAATCGGCACTTGCTGGCGTACTGTTCCTTTCGGGAATATCATGCAATTCATTGCTAGATATAGATGCGGACGGAAATATCAGTGGAGACATTTATGCGACAGAGGCGGGCATTCAGAATGCATTGGTGGGAGCCTATTACAATCTTGGCGGTATTTATGATGGTGTCGAAGGGGGCGAATTATTGGGTGGAGATTTCATTTTGATCTCCACGCTATTGTCGGTTCAAAGTATTTTTGAAATGGATTGGGATGATGCAAATGGACCAGCCTATTCAAACTTTGTCAATCGGAATATTTTGGCTACTAATTCTCGGGTGGAGGCAAATTGGCGAAGAGCCTATGAGACACTGAATACACTAAATAGCATTTTAGCAAATATTGATAATGTAACTACAACATCCGAGAAAAACCGAATTCAGGGCGAGGCACTGGCCATGCGTGGAATACTCTATTTTGAAATGGTAAGACTTTGGGGGCAGGAGTATGATGCCGCTACAGCCTCCACAGACTTTGCAATACCCCTTTTACTTGATCCCGTAGATGAGCCAGGACGCTCACCTGATTTGAACACCGTAGAAGAAATATATACTCAAGTAGAGGCGGACTTGACTACCGCTTCTGGATTATTACAATCCCTTGGTAAGAATGGAACCAACATTTCTTACTACGCTTGTCAGGCGTATTTGATGAGACTGGCCATGCACAAAGATGAATTTGATGATGCAATTGCATTCGCTGATATTATTATTCCAGAATTTTCATTGACTGCAACTCCACAGGATGCCTTTAACAATACGTCCAATAGCACAGAAGACATATTCGCCATTCAGCAAAATGGAGCAAATAATACGGGCGACATTTCAACAGGGACAGGATTAACGAACTATTATTCATCATTAAATGGAAAGGGCTTGGGAGCAATGCGTGTACAGAAATTATTTCTAACCAATCCATTTGGAGATTTTGACAATAGCCCAGAGTATGACACCCTTGTAGATCTTCGGGGGAGCATAGATAATTTGGCCAATTCGGATTATACCGTTGAGTCTGTGACTACTGGTTTTTATACGAATATCCTGAACACCTTCGTCTTGTCTCCCGCTAAGTACATGTCGAGTGATCGAGTCATACCAATTGTTCGACTTTCGGAAATTCAACTTACACGAGCCGAAGCTCGGGCGTTTCAGAGCCAGAACTTGCCACCAGATGTCACGGCACTTAATGATTACAATGCGATCAGAACGAGAGCAGGTCTTTCAGCACTCATGGCTTCAGATTTCTCACTTGGTGCAATACTTTATGATAGCATTCTACTTGAGCGAAAGCGAGAATTTCTTTATGAAGGACTCTTACTTCACGACATGAGAAGGAGAGGTGAGAGCTTGAATGGGAATCCAGCGATAGGAGCGGAATTTCTCCTTCCTATTCCTCAATCTGAACTGGATGCAACTCAGTAAGTTTAAGGCAAGAATTTCCTAAACAAATCTCTGTGATCTCGGCGTTCTGTGTGGTAAAATGACATTCACATGAAGTACTTCTTTATAGCCGGCGAACGATCTGGTGACTTACATGCTTCCAACCTGATCAAGGAAATTAATCGTCTCGATTATGATGCTGAAATTGTAGGTTTTGGAGGAGACATGATGGAGGAGCAGGGGATGAAATTGCTCCGGCACTACAAGGAGTATTCCTTTATGGGTTTGTGGGAGGTGATCACCCATTTGAGGACGATAAAGAAGAAGCTCAAACAATGTGAAGAGGAAATAAAAAAAACTGCTCCCGATGTGGTCGTACTCGTCGACTTCCCAGGATTCAATCTACGCATGGCGGGCTTTGCCAAATCGCTCGGAATCAAAACCTGCTACTACATTTCTCCTAAGATATGGGCGTGGAAAAAGGGGCGGATTAAAACCATCCGAAAAGTGGTGGACAAGATGCTGGTGATATTACCGTTCGAGGTGAAATTTTTCAAGGAACTTGAGTACGAGGTGGAGTATGTCGGTAACCCACTGATGGATGCCGTGCGTACGTATGATTTTGAGAAATCTGAAGAGACAGGCCAAACGACCGTAGCGGTGCTGCCAGGTAGTAGAGTACAAGAACTGAAGTCTGCCAAAGAAGTAATCTTGGAGATGGCCAAGCTAAGGCCCGATTACAAATTCGTTGTTGCAGGCGTGAACAACCTGCCCCGGTCTATGTATGCGGAGTTGGAGGATACGAAGAACGTTAAGGTGATTTTTGATAAAACCTATGATATCCTTAAGCAGGCAAATGCTGCCGTGGTGACTTCTGGTACAGCCACGCTAGAGGCATGCTTACTCAGTGCACCGCAGGTAGTAGTTTACCGAACCAGCTGGCTGACCTACAATGTGGGTCGTATGGTTGTAAATATTGATTACTTGTCCTTGGTAAATCTAATAGCAGACAAGCCAGTGGTCAAAGAACTGATTCAGGATGATTTTAACGCCGTGATGGTGTTAGAAGAAGTGGACAAGATTCTAAATGACCCAGCCTACTGTGGAAATATGCTGGCCGAATATCAGGAAATCAAAGAAAAAATTGGGTACGAACCAGCTTCAAAGCGCGCAGCGAATTCTTTGATGGAGTGGCTTGCTACCTTCAGCTGATTAATCTTCGACTTCTCGAATTTCTCCACCGCATAGTCTTGGAGAGAGAGTTCGAATAAACCAAGAGTTGCAAAAATAATTCACGATTTATTTGCATATACCC